>Ga0207849_100025_pt1 | contig 279402 bp, 245 predicted proteins | sample TtaePargueraPR_12_FD_187277 | JGI IMG/M metagenome (GOLD analysis project Ga0207849, IMG submission 187277) | Aerobic enrichment media microbial communities from Bioluminiscent Bay, La Parguera, Puerto Rico - Tt and P2 (4) (SPAdes) | ecosystem: Environmental > Aquatic > Marine > Unclassified ... | reverse complement strand
AGTGATCGCGAGAAAATCGTGGTCATCGGTGGCGGCCCCAACCGGATCGGGCAGGGTATCGAGTTTGACTACTGCTGTGTGCACGCGGCCCTGGCCATGCGTGAGGACGGCTACGAAACCATCATGATCAACTGCAACCCGGAGACCGTGTCCACCGACTACGACACCTCCGACCGGTTGTACTTCGAACCGATCACCCTGGAAGACGTGCTGGAAATCATCCACGTCGAGAAACCCAAGGGTGTGATTGTCCAGTACGGTGGCCAGACCCCGCTGAAACTGGCTCGTGGCCTGGAAGCGGCCGGCGTGCCCATTATCGGCACCAGCCCGGACGCCATCGACCGCGCCGAGGACCGGGAACGGTTCCAGCAGATGATCACCCGCCTGGGGCTGAAACAGCCGGAGAACGCCACTGTGCGCAGCCACGAGGAAGGCATCCTGGCGGCCCGGGAAATCGGTTACCCGCTGGTGGTGCGCCCGTCCTACGTGCTGGGCGGCCGGGCCATGGAAATCGTCTATGACGAGGAAGAGCTGGTGCGCTACATGCGCAACGCCGTACTGGTCTCTAACGACAGCCCGGTGCTGCTCGACCACTTCCTAAATGCCGCCATCGAGGTGGACATTGACGCCATCTCCGACGGTAAAGATGTCGTGATCGGCGGCATTATGCAGCACATCGAGCAGGCCGGCGTGCACTCCGGCGATTCCGCCTGTTCGCTGCCACCGTACACCCTGTCCCAGCAGGTTCAGGACGAGATGCGCGATGCGGTCAAGAAGATGGCCATCGAACTGGATGTGGTCGGCCTGATGAACGTGCAGCTGGCCTGGCAGGACGGCGAGATCTACGTGATCGAGGTAAACCCACGGGCCTCCCGGACCGTGCCGTTCGTGTCCAAGGCCATCGGCGTGTCACTGGCCAAGGTTGCCGCCCGGGTCATGGCCGGCAAGACCCTGAAAGAACTGGAATTCACCCAGGAAATCATCCCGCGCTACTACGCGGTGAAAGAGTCGGTGTTCCCGTTCAACAAGTTCCCGGCGGTGGATCCGATCCTGGGGCCGGAAATGAAGTCGACCGGTGAGGTCATGGGGCTGGGCGACAGCTTTGATGAGGCCTTTGCCAAGGCTGAGTTGGCTGCCGGTGAGGTGCTTCCGCGGGAAGGAAGGGTATTTATTTCTGTTAGAGACGAAGACAAGGCGGGTGCTGTAGTAGTGGCAGAATGCTTTGTGAAACTTGGCTTTGAGGTGGTCGCAACAAAGGGAACGGCCTCTTACCTTGAGGGGCATGGTGTTCCAGTTGAGCAGATCAACAAGATCGAGGAAGGCCGCCCACATGTGCTGGACATAATAAAAAACCACGACATCCAGTTAATAGTGAATACTACAGACGGTCGTGCGACGATCACTGCTTCAGCAGAACTTCGAAGGCTCGCACTACGGGTGAAAATTCCTATGGCCACAACGCTAGCCGGCGCCGAGGCCTATGCCCGAGCGATAGCCTTTGGAAACCTGGCTGAGGTGCGATGCCTCCAAGTATTGGAAGCTGAATCAACGAAAACCAAAGCCTCTCTATTTCCGGCCGGGTGATAGTGGCTTTACGTTATCTCCAGACGGGTGATGGCTGCTAGGTTGCTTTTCTTCTGGAACAATTTGGGAAAGGCGTTGATCAATGCGCTCGAGAGCTTCAGCGATGCGAAGCAAAGCTTTGGAGGACCCGGGCCATTCGCCAGATTGACTAACGTTGGAGCTTGCCTGACTCGGTTCTTTCCTTTTTCTCAGCGGACCCTTGTGGCCACTATCGGTGGGGTCCTCCCCAAGAAGGTCCTTCTGGATACCTTTTAAATCAAAAGGATCAATAAAAGGGCGATCCTCGGAGTAGGCGCACATCATCATCCCATCACAGAGCTTGTTAATCAGCCTTGGGATGCCTTTGCTCAGGTTATGGATTTCCCTAACTGTCTCATCATCAAAGAGTTTATTGCCACCGTGGCCTGATACAAGGAGGCGATAGTCAATGTACTCGGCGGTTTCGGCAGCGGTAAGACCTTCCAGGTGAAAGAATAATTTTACTCTTTGAGAAAGCTGGGGGATCGCTGCTACAGATTGTTTCAATTCAGGTTGTCCTAACAGGATGACTCGCATCGAAGGCCCACCCATACTCTCCATCCCCGTAAGCATGCGGATGTCCTCGAGGTTTTCGCGGCTCAAATTCTGCGCTTCATCGATGGTAAGCACTACAGGGGTGCCTTCAGCAGCCATGCGTTCGAGATAATCGGTAATCTGGAACAACATGGCAACTTTGCTGTCGTCATCAACCTTGACGCCAGCTTTGCGCAGGATCAGGCCGAACAGATCTTTCGACTCAAGGTTGGTGTAGGAAATGTTGAGTAATTTCAGGTCGCCCTCAAGGTTTCTTATTGTCTTCTTGAGCAGGGTGGTTTTCCCGGATCCGATCTCACCACTGATGACGACAAATCCCTCGGAGCTCCAAATTGCAGATGACATGTATACGTACGCCCGGGAATGCTGCTGACTCATGTAGATGAAGTCATCTTCCGGAGTAATGCGAAACGGATGTCTGTGCAGGCCGAAAAATTCCAGATACATTGTCTGCTCTCGTCCTTCGCCTAGGCCAGGCGTATCATTTGATTGCTACGCACGAGCGCCTTATCGGGCTCATAGGCATTATAGCTTTCGCTTACTGTCCCAAATCGAAAATCCCGCAGTAGTCGCTCAAGGCGACCGTAGCACCTGTCAAGATTAGTGTAGTGACGAAATCGAGAGAACCAACTTGCATTATCGTACCTGGGCTGGTCTGGATCAATTTCCCAGGGATGTAAGTAAAACATCTGTGGGCGATCTCCGAATCCGGAGGCGTTGCGGAACAGGTAGCGGAAAACGGGATACGGGAACTGTCGGAAGTAGCCTCCGCCCGCAGCAGGTATCGCAAGACCCATTACGTGGGCGGTAGTTAGCGGGAATTCTTGAATGATGTTCCCTTTGTCCGTTTCGATGGAGTAGGGAGCTGAGGGTGAATCGGGAATGCCGTAACGGTCGTGCCTGATTGGAAAAATACTTGAATCCCAGGTAAACCCCGCCTCGCTAAGTATATCGAGAGCCCAAAGAGATTCTCGTGTGATGGAATAGCTCGCAGCACGATACCCAAAAACCTCTCTACCAATTATGCTCTCGAGGAGATCTTTGGAGCGCAGCGTTTCTTCCCGAAAAGTCTCAATGGACTGATTGTAGACCAGCTGGTGGCTGTACCCGTGAGATGCTATCTCATGGCCGTGATTTGCAAGTTTCTTTATCAGTTGTGGAAATCTTTCAGCGACCCATCCCAGTACGAAAAAGGTGGCCCTAACATTGTGACGCTCGAAAAGCTCTAGCAAACGCTCGGTGTTTCGCTCTACTCGGCTGGGCAGGGCATCCCACTGTTCCGGGCGAATAACGCTGGAGAGAGCTGCAACGTGGAAATAATCTTCCACATCTATACTCATCGCATGGAGAGGACCTTTTGCAGTAGTTTGAATGCTGGTGCGTTTTAGTTCCACTTTTCCGGACGGAGACAGCTCAGGTCTAGGCATGGGGGGGACTCCTTTCCTAAATAACGCTAGTCATCAGATTTTCACCCACCCCGAGTATAAATACAAATGCCGGGCACTCTAAACTGACACCAAACAATAAAATAATGTAAAACTATGTTACAAAAAGATACAATCTGGTTGAGATTGAGCAAAGCTCTGCGCAGAATGGTTATTGATTAAATGGAACTGGCAGTAGAAGACCGACGCTGCCAGTTAAATTGGTCTTGAGCTGTCGCTGATTGTCAAACAGTCGACAAGGATGTTCAGCGTGTCGTATATAAGATTCAGAAAGCATTACCTTCATGTGCCTTATCTGGTGCTCGCTGGTCTTGAGTTCGGCGTTCTATTCGCGATTTTTTCGCTACTCACGTTGTTCTTCTCGGCTTTAGGCGTTGACCACCTACCCATGAAGACAGACCTTGTTTCCGGATTCCTCTTTGCCTTGGTGCTAAGTTGCGGCACCCTGGCGATGGGCGGTTATCTCGCAATGGTTCGAGAGACGCTTGCCTCGCTGTTTTTCCGCACATTGATCGCGTATTGCTTTGTCGGAGGGATTGGGCTCACCATTCTGTATTCCATCCTTCCGTCTGCGGATCCGGGAAGTGAAAATCTTTTCTGGGCTGTCATTCTCGCGTCCATCACAGTCATCCTTCTGCGCCTGGCGTTCCTTAAGATCGTTGACTCTGATCAAATCGTTCGCCGTGTTGTTATTTTTGGGGCTGGTGAATTCGCAGCCTCCCTGCTCGATGAGTATTCTCGCAACATGCAGGCACTGGGTATCCGGATCATTGGCTGTATCGCGGACAACTCGGGAAATGCAGTTTCGCAGGAGAAACTTCTGCCAACACCCTCTGATCTTTATCGGTTTTGCACTCAGAATAAAGTCTCTGAGATTGTCGTAGCCCAGCAAGAAAGGCGGCGGACCGAAGGAGGATGGTTGCCGGTGCCGGAGCTAATGGAGTGCAAATTACGGGGCATTGCGGTAACGAGTAGTGTCGATTTTTACGAGCGGGAGCTCAAGAAGGCCAAGCTTGAACTGGTTCACCCGTCCTGGATTGTGTTCTCCGAGGGATTTAAAGCGTCCAAGAGTCGAGCCTTCGCGAAACGATTGATTGACTTGATCATCAGCCTGTCTTTGCTCGTTATCACGCTTCCGTTCATCCTGCTCACCGCCATCGCGGTGTTTCTGGAGACCGGTCGTCCAATTCTTTACAGCCAGAACCGAGTCGGATTCCTGGGGCATGAATTCCGAATCTACAAATTCCGGAGTATGCGCCAGGATGCAGAGAAGGACGGTAAGGCGCGTTGGGCAATGGCCAATGACAATCGGGTTACTCGGGTGGGCGCCTTTATCAGGAACACCAGGCTGGATGAGCTTCCTCAACTCTACAACGTGATCAAGGGTGAAATGAGTATCGTCGGGCCACGGCCAGAGCGCCCCGAGTTTGTCCGTGAACTGAAAGAAAAGATTCCTTTTTACGACACCCGCCATTATGTAAAGCCTGGATTAATGGGCTGGGCACAGCTTAAATACCCTTATGGTGCTTCGATCGAAGATGCAAAGGGGAAGCTTGAATATGACCTCTACTACTCAAAGAATCACAGCCTTGTCATGGACTTTCTTATTATGATTCAGACTGTCGAGGTGATTCTATTGGGGAAGGGTGTGCGATAACAACGAAAGATGGATCAGTAAGGTCTGGGAGGGCGTTTATGAGTATTTTTACCGATACACGGTTGGGATTGATTTCTTTGTTGGTTTTCATCCTTGGGGGCTGCTCTGGGCTTCCGGCGTCTTCTGAAATGCCGCCGGTTTCGGAAATGGACCAGGAATCTTATCAAATTGGTGTTGGGGACACAGTTCAAGTTCATGTTTGGCGAAACCCTGAGTTGAGCCAATCCATTGTTGTCCGCCCTGACGGCTTCATTTCTATGCCATTGATGGGCGATGTGAGGGCAGAAGGAAAGGAGCCTGAAGCTCTTGCAGCCGAAATCAGCACTACCATAGGAGAATACATTCGCACTCCTGAAGTAACGGTTATGGTGGTCAACCCTATCAGTAAGGAATTCAGAAATCGGATTCGCATAACCGGACAGGTCGAGCAGCCTCAGTCCATAGCCTTTCAACCTGGAATGACAGTACTTGACCTTGTGTTAATCGCAGGCGGGGTCACAGATTTTGCTGCCGCAAGCCGAGCTGTACTTCACAGGGAGATTGACGGCCAGTACAAGAGTTTCTCTCTGGATCTGCGCGCCATTCTCAGTGACGGGGAGATGCGCACCAACCATATTTTGCAACCGGGCGACGTGATCAGCGTGCCCCGGAAACAACTGTTCAGAGGTGAACTCTGATGGACATCCAGTTCATTCTCGATACCTTGCGTGCCATAAAGTTCGAACTTTATCGGCACCGCGTGTCAGCGGCTGTGATCTTCATGGCCGTGACTGCCGGGGTATTGACTGTGGGCTACGTAACACCCAAGAGCTATACCTCAGAAGCGGTTCTTTATGCAGATCAGTCCAATATACTTCAGCCACTCTTGAGGGGGCAGGCAGAAGTAACCCAGCTTGACCGTATCAACGAAGCAAGAGAGATGGTCCAGAGTCGTTCCTTCTTGGAGCAGGTAGCCTTGGATACCGGGTTGATTCAGGGTGGAGAAACCGACGTTCAGCGCAATGGAATTATCGGCAAGCTAAGAAAAGATCTTAATTTGCGCGTTTCCAACCGGAATTTTCTGGAGCTTAAATATACCAGCGGGGACCCGAATCAGTCGTTTCAAGTGCTTAGCGCAACTCTTGATCGATTCGTAGAACGAACAGTTCGAAAAAAGCGTTCGGAAAGTCAGGGCGCCTTTGAGTTTATTGATTCTCAGGTAAAGTCATACCAGCGGCAGCTAGAAGACGCTGAACAAAAACTCAAGCAGTTCAAGGCCTCCAATCAGGATGGAACAGAAGGCAGTGTTCAGGGGCGCATTGAGAGTTTGCGGCGAGATATTGAAAACCTGAAGCTTGAGATTCAGCAAACCGAATCCGAAGTGCGGCTGACCCGGAAACAGCTGGAAAACGAAGAACCGGTGCGGCGAATTGTAGTAGATGCGGGAAAGTCCTCTGCTGAGAGACGCTTGTCCGCGTTGCGTCAGGAGCTTGACTCACTTCTTCTCAAATACCATGAACGTCACCCGGATGTTGTGAGCGTGAAGGATCAGATCGCGGATCTTGAGCAACAGGTTTCAGGGCAGAGCGAGTCGGATCGTGAGGGCGGTATAACCGAGGTTATGGAAAACCCCGTCTACGAGAACCTGAAGATTCAGTTGGCGGACAGTACAACTCGACTAGAGGTTCAAAAGAACCGGCTAGCCTCTCTACAACGCCTTTTGGAGCAAGCCTTTGAGCGTTCTGAGCGAGTTGCAGAGAACCAGGCGCAGCTCTCAGAATTAACTCGGGATTATGATGTAACCCGTGATGTTTACGAGGATATGCTTCAACGCCGGGAAAAAGCCCGGCTTTCAATGACCCTTGATGTCCAGGGGGAAGGTGTAAGTTATAAAATTCAGGAGCCTGCGTCATACCCGACACGTTGGGACGGGCTTCAGCTGTACGAGGTTGGGCTTGCTGGCCCGTTCCTCGGAAGTGCTACCGTGTTGGGATTGCTTACCCTCCTTGTTTTATTCGACCAGCGAGTGAGATCTCCTCGTGCGTTGCAACTGGCATTGCCGGAAGCGGTTCAAGTGCTGACAACAATTCCTCATTACCGTAGTACCTGGAAAGACCGCCTTCTCCGCAAAGACATTCTGGCTTTGCTGTTCATCCTGGCTGTTTTCATGGCGGGTTATCTCGCAGTACTGTTGTTTAGTGTCATGGGGGTTTCTCCAGAGCAACTCGCAAATAAGGTTGGAGAAATCATCGGCTTGAGGGCAGCTGATGGACGATAACAAGCTTTACAATGCACTCCTGAAGAGTCAGGGCGAGCGAAAGCGGCAAGCCCAGAGTTCCGGTGAAGCGCGCTCGGAGGAAGACTTTCGAAAGGAGCGGCCGTTCGCTGGACATGCGCGAGTAACTCCCAATTGGGTTAAGGTCGATTCCGAGGACACTGGGTGGCCGCCCACGGTGTACGATTCCTCAGTGTCCCTTGATCTGATCGGGAACCCGCATCCCTGGAGCCAAAGCCAACTTCGCGAACGAAAGATCATATATCCCGCAATGCCTGACAAAGAGGTTATGGATGCCTATCGAGAGCTTAGAATTCAGCTTCGCAATAAAGCCGGCGATAACAATTTCATCGTCATGCTTTCAAGTCTGGGAAGGCAATCCAACTCGGTTCTAACTGCGTTTAATCTGGCCGCTGCGTTCGCAATGGACTCGAGTACCTCAGCGTTACTGGTGGATAGCGACCCGCGCAATCAGACGCTTGCGGATCTTGTGTCGAGCCCCATGGGAGTCGGTGTTACCGACTTTGTGGCTGATAAGTCGCTCTCGATCAAGAATATAATTTACCCAAGCGGCGTATCCCGTTTAAGTGTGATACCTGCAGGAAGCCAGGTTTCTTCCGCCGTGGAGCTATTCTCGTCTGTCCGCATGCGGGAGTTGATGAGGGAGCTCAAAGCGCGCTACCCGGATCGTTGTATTGTTGTTAACGCTCCCCCCTTTCGAGAGAGCACGGAGGCCAGAATTCTTGAGCGGTTTGCGGATCAGGTTGTTTTTAGTGTGCCTTTCGGTGAGGTAACTGGCGAAGAAATTACCGAGTCCGTCGACGCGCTTGAGTCTGATAAATTTTCCGGTTTGGTGTTTCAGGAGTAGGGCATGGATGCCAGAAAAACCACTCTAGAGAAGATTAATGTGGTTGTCGCCGCTGCTCTGTCACTTTGTTCCATAAGTGCGGCAGCACAGGGTCTGGGCGAAAACGTCACTAACATCTCTGCATCCGGCTCTGTTTTTTCAGCATTGACCCACACAAGGACTGACCTGGGCACCACCACTGAAACGAGCTCCGAGCCTAGTCTCGGGGTGTCGGGGAACCTTGGTGGACGGCTTGTGAGTGGCGCAAACTCGCTTGCTCTTCAATATGGTGGCACTCTGGAAACCGAACGAGATCTGGACGAGGGAGGGCAGACTGATGCCAGCTCAGTGAGAGGGGCGTCGCGTTTTTCGCATTTCGATCCGGGGAGTCGCTTTGATTTTAATCTTGGTCACACGGTTACCTCGGTGCGTAACAACACCGGCTTTGTCGTAAATCCTTCAAGCTATGATACAAGGAATACGCTAAGTGCGGGCGCCGGCCTCCGCTTCTATCCCGGCGACCTGACGACCCTTCGGTTTTCAAGTCGTGCGGGCCGCAGTTTCGGAGAGGATCAGCTGAACGACAGCGAATCACTGACCGCGTCAACGGAACTGGTTAGAAGATTGAGTAACCGATCGACGGCGAGCGTTGTTGGTAGTCGTAGCTGGTCTGATAACGGCAGCGTTGATACAACTATCGACTCAGCGCAGCTCGTCTACAACAGCAGTCTGCAGAATGGCTCTTTCAGTTTCAGCGTGGGCACCAGCAAAGCGGAAACCGAAGCTTCGACCGGAGCGGTGAAGAAAAATGAAAGTGATGCCATTACTGGATACATTGATCGGTCATGGGTTTCAGATGAGTGGCGAACCTCACTACAGTACAGTCGACGTCTTTCCGACAGCGCCACGGACCTTTCGCTTAGTCTGCCTGAGGAGTTTGATTTTCTCCCAGAGACGGTGCGCCTAACAGATCTCGTGGTCAGTGATTCACTGATGGTTACCCACAACACCTCGCTTCTATGCAGTTTATGCAGTTTGGGGATGGGGGCGGAAGCCGCAGTTCTGGAGTCCGAAATTTCCGGCGCCTCAAGGTACGAGTATAGAGCTAACGTCAGTATGGGAATCCAGGTTAACAACTTGCAGAGAGTGAGCCTGGGTTATAGCTGGCAGGGCGATGCCGGTGAAGACTCCGGAACGATTATAGATCAGATCCACAGACTTCAGACCCGTTGGACCCGCCAACTGGCGGAAGACACTTCTTTCAGCGTTGAATTCACGCAAGCGTACCTCCGTAGCCGATTAGATCGCAGTGATCAGGACCAATTTACGCTTCGCCTGATCTTAACCAAAGGTTTCTCACTAACGGGCGATAGTTAATGAAAGGCCCTCAAGCGAGGCAGGAACGGACTCATGTTTGATCACCGGAAAGAAATAAGACTCCCTCGGGATATGGCACCGCAGCTTGTTGTGGTTATTGATACCGAAGAGGAGTTTGATTGGAGTGCAGAGCCCGATGCCAAGGCGACAAAGGTCGCAGCAATGGCACATATTGATCGCGTACAGAATATTTTTAATGAATACGGAATTTGTCCTTGTTATGTCATTGATTATCCGGTGGCGAGCAAAGTTGAAGGATTTCAACTTCTGAAAAAGTTTGTCGAAAACGGGGAGTGTGAGATTGGCGCTCACCTGCACCCTTGGGTGAATCCTCCGCAAGAAGAAGAAGTGTCTCGTTTCAACACCTACCCCGGTAATCTTCCGGAGAATCTTGAACGGGAAAAGCTCCAGACGCTTAGGGATACGATCCAGCAAAACCTCGGAGTAGCCCCGGTAGCCTATAAAGCCGGCCGCTACGGATTTGGTCCGAATACCTCAGGAATTCTTCAAGCACTGGGTTTCAATATCGATCTTTCGGTATGCCCCCCACTGGATTCCCGATCTGACGGTGGTCCTGACTACAGAACCTATGATTCCCACCCTTTCTGGTTTGGTGGCACTGAGAGGCCTATTTTGGAGCTTCCCTGTACCGGGGCGTTTGTGGGATGGGCTAGCGCCGTAGCTATTCCACTTTACGAATTGGCCCAGAAACTCCGCAAGTTCAAAGCGCCGGGCATACTCTCTCGGCTTGGTGCGGTTGACCGTCTGATGCTGTCGCCGGAGGGGTTCAATTCGGCAGAACATATCAAGCTTACGCGGGCGCTTTATAATCAGGGCGTTCGAACGTTCACCTGGAGTTTTCATAGCCCAAGTGTTGTTCCGGGCAACACTACCTATGTGCAGGATGATAATCAGTTAAGAGATTTTCTGGAAAGTTTCAATCGGTTTTTTGATTTCTTTTTCAATGAATTAGGGGGAGAAGCTTCGACGCCTCCCCGTGTTCGCAAGCTTATGGAGAGTATGGCATGAAGGTGCTCGGGATTTCCCCCTTAGATAAGGATTCCACTGTTGCGATCGTTGAGGATGGCAAAATTCTGTTTGCTGCAGGTGAGGAGCGTTTTTCGAGAACCAAGCAGCAATCTGGTTTTCCCAAATTGGCGCTGGAAAACGCACTGGCCTATACCGGTCTTTCCATGAGTGACTTTGATTTGGTGTGTTATCCGTTTCTGACCTGGGAGAATGAGCAAAAGCTGTTTACCAAAAATCTTGAGGATGAGAAGGAATTCATAGGGCAATTTCATCCAGCGGATCTGGCGCCCCAAATCAAGGAAGCATTAACCGAGGTACCGGACCGAAATACGCCCATTCATGGGTTAAAGCACCCGAATGCGATCATGGAAAAAGGTTTTCTTCACAGCTCTTATTACAGTATGGCGGGTGCACAGAAACTGGCATCTAACAATGCTGCGCTGAAGGCTTCACGGCACTGGGGCGAAGCAGCCACGGAATCTTTCCGGCATTGGGAAAAGGACCTACTGGGCGGGCTTGCAGACATGGGGTGGAGCCAGCCGGTGAAGCGAATGGACCATCATCTGTCCCATGCAGCTAACAGTTTTCTTTGCAGCGGTTACGATAGAGCCCTGTGTGTCACGTTGGATGGTTACGGATCAGGGTTGGCAGGCTCCGTCAGTGAAGGCCGGGATGGTAAAATTCGCCGGCTCCATGGTCTCCCATTCCCGAACTCGCTTGGCACACTCTACGAACACGTCACTTCAAGCCTTGGTTTTAAGCCGAGCCGCCATGAGGGAAAAATTGTAGGACTCGCCTCCTACGGGGATCCGTCAATACTGGGCGATGTTCTATTGTCTCGTATTGATGAGGCTCCTGGAGATTTCCGTATATATGAAGCGAACAATGTCTACTTTTCCCGTTACCTGGCATCGAAATTTCCCAAAATCGATGTGGCGGCCGCCTACCAGTATGTTCTTGAAAAGGTGGCAACCAACTATATCCGTTACTGGGTAGAAAAAACCGGTATCGATACCATCGTGCTGTCGGGCGGCGTGACTGCAAACGTAAAACTCAACCAGCGTATTTTTGAAATTGAGGGCGTTAACCGTATTTTCGTGTACCCCAATATGGGCGACGGGGGTTGTGGTACTGGCGCAGCCTTGTATCACAGTTGGCCCTCAGGAGAGGTTAAGCCCACAATATCGAATGCTTATCTGGGGCCAGATTATTCTGATGCCCATATTGAACAAGCTTTAATGGCAGAAGGGCTGCAGTTCAGCCGACCCGAAAATCTCGCTGCGGAGGTCGCAGCCTTGATTCACGGTGGGGAGGTTGTCGCGCGTTTTGATGGCCGAATGGAATATGGGCCCCGGGCTCTGGGTAATCGATCAATCCTTTACCATGCTCGAGAGCCCGAAGTAAATCAGTGGCTGAATACCAGACTGGGCCGCACAGAGTTCATGCCATTTGCACCCGTTACGCTCTTCGAAGCTCGTGAAAAGTGCTATCACAACATCAAAGGTGCAGAGCATGCAGCCGAGTTTATGACCATTACGTTCGACTGCACCGATTTTATGCGCGAGAGCTGCCCAGCTGCTGTGCATGTTGATGGAACAGCTCGTCCCCAGTTGATACGCCGGGAGGTGAATCCTGGCTATTACGACATCCTCACAGAATATGAAAAGCTGAGTGGAATCCCAAGCCTGATCAACACTAGCTTCAACATGCATGAAGAACCGATCGTAAATTCGCCGGAAGATGCGGTCCGGGCTTTTCTGCAGGGTGCGCTTGATTACCTCGCCATCGGTCCGTTTTTGGTAAAACATCCAGATCCCGTTCATTGAATGGGGTTCGTAGCGGAAGCACCGGAATGACAGCAGGATCGCTGACAATAACAAGGGAACCGGCGAGAGCGTGCGCACAACTGCGTGATGAATGGCTGGAACTGGAAAGCCGCTCGGATCCGACGGTTTTCCTCTCATGGCAATGGTTGGGCCATTGGCTTCATGTTTATGAGCCGCGCGCATCCGTTCTCAGAATAAGGGATGGAGATCGCCTGATTGGTTTGGGGCTGTTGGTAGAAAGCACCGAAAGACGGCACGGGCTCCTCAAATCCCGCTGCCTCAGGTTGCACCAGACCGGGCACAGACTCCTGGATCAGATATGGATCGAGTATAACGGGTTTCTGGCTGAATGCGGCCGGGAAACTGAGGTAGTGCAACTCGGTTTACAGTATCTATGTTCCAGGATGCAGGATTGGGATGAATTCATTGTGGGTGCGATTGATGCGGATGAAGCTGATCAATATGCGCGAATAACCGGGCTGCACAAACATGTGCGATGGCAAGCTCCCTGCTTTGGTGTGGATTTGAATGCCCTTCGACGAGGCGGTGATTCATATCTGGCAAAGCTGTCCCGTAATACCCGATACCAGATCAACCGTTGCCATCGGCTTTACAAGGCGCGAGGCGAGGTAAGACTTGAACGGCCAGATTCGATTGAGGAGGCTTTGGCGCTGTTCGACCGGATTGGCCCTCGACATATTGAAAGATGGGGCACCGGGCTCGACCAGAGTGGATTCGCCAACCCTGATTTCGTTCGATTTCATCGTGAGTTGATCCGTGAAGAATGGCCAGATGGGGGCGTTGACCTTGTATCTCTAAAGGTCGGGGATCAAGAAGTTGCCTCATTTTATAACCTGATTTACAAAAAAGTGGTTTATTTCTACCTCGGTGGGTTGGAAGTGGAGGATGACAATCGCTTAAAACCGGGATTGCTGGGGCACAGTCTCTGTATAGAAGACTATCGCCATCATGGTTTTAAGTATTATGACTTTATGGGCGGTGCCGAGCGTTATAAGGAAAATCTTGGTGCCTTCCACCGCCAGCTAGTGCAGGTCTCACTTCAACGGCCCAGGTTCAAACTGAAACTTGAACATGCCATGCGCATGGCCAGGCTTCACTGGCGTGGTGAGAGGGGAGAGCAGTATGGGCGTCAGAGTTAAAGCCATGGGGCAGAAGGTAAGTAGTGCGGATCATTTTGGATACCCCACGGTTCGTCGTTTGGTTCCACCGCGGGATAATCTTGGTCTGGTAGACACTTACGTACGGCGACACCCTGATGCGACCCCTTATCATCGGAGTGCATGGCTTGAAGCCGTCTACGAAGGGTATGGCCACCCGGTGAGTCTTCTGGCTGCTTTCGATGATAGAAACGAAGTTGTCGGGATTCTTCCTTTATGCCACTTGTCCGTCCCGGGAGGGAAGCCAGGGCTGGTTTCCCAAGCCTATTGTGATCTCGGTGGCCCTCTAGCCGATTCCCCGGCCGTCGAAGAGGCGTTGATTCGGGAAGGGGTGTATCTGGCAAAAGATTTAAGAGCCAAGAGTCTGAGTTTTCGACGTTCCGGAGCGCGCCTCGACGATGAACAGTCAGAGAGTCTTTCCGGTCGCCACAAAGTCAGCATGCTCTGTCAGCTTCCAGAGAGCAGCGAGGCATTGTTCAAAAGTTATAAGCCAAAGCTTCGAAGTCAGATTCGTAAGGCTGAGAAGAACGGATTGACCGGTTCGGTTCGTCACGATCCGGAAGCTTTGGAGGCTTTTTATAAAGTGTTTACTGCAAATATGCACAGGCTGGGTTCACCGGTCCATGCATGGAGCTGGTTCAGGGCACTTCACGCTCATTACGGTGCCGATATGATTGTTGGGATGGTTTCCTTCCAGGATGTTCCGATTGGCGCTGGTATCGTTTTACTGAATGGCCAGCGGGCCTCCATACCATGGGCTTCCACACTTTCTGAATACAATCACCTTGCCCCTAACATGCTGCTCTATTGGACTTTATTAAGTTACGTGGCGGATCGCGGTATCAACGTGTTCGATTTTGGTCGTTCCTCACCCGGCGAAGGCACTTATCGATTCAAGAAACAATGGGGAGCAGTCCCTCATGCACTGAAGTGGTCCAATTTATTGGAAAGCGAACTGGAAGCGACTGGTAATGCGGAACCCTCACACGCTGCGAAGACCTTGAGGAGTTGGGTGGAGTCTCTCTGGCGTAGTCTGCCGTTGTCCGTGGCAAATCGGCTCGGGCCACTGATCAGAAAGTACATTTCTTTATGACACCTTTAATTATTGCAATCACGTCTTTCTGCTTGTTGGTTCCGCTGTATGTTTATTTCGGCTATCCGCTTTTGCTCTGGCTTTTCACCCGTTCCCGGCCGGCAGTCACCCACAGGCAAGAAGGCAACCTACCCAGCGTTACCTTGATCATTTCCTGTTACAACGAGTCGTCCGTTATCGAAGAAAAGCTGGAGAATGCTCTTGCCGCTGAATATCCGAAGGAGAAACTTCAAATTCTCGTGGTGTCTGATGGATCAGATGACGGTACGGACGAAATTGTGCTTGGTTATGAAGAGAAAGGCATCAAGTTGATTCGACAGGAGGGGCGGCTTGGTAAAACCATGGGGCTCAATCTTGCCATGGAGCAGGTGAAAAGCGAAGTTGTCGTGTTTAGTGATGCTAATGCAATGTACGCGGCTGATGCGATTCAGAAACTGGTGAGAAACTTTGTAAACCGAGACGTTGGCTATGTTGTAGGAGCAGCTCTCTATACGGATGGTGAGCAGGGCGCCAGTGCGCAGAACGAAAACTTGTATTGGCGATATGAATTAGCCATCAAATCAATGGAGACCCGGTTGCACTCTGTCGTAGGTGGTGATGGCGCCATTTATGCCATCAGAGCCACGCTTTGGGATCCGTTGCAACAGCAGGACATCAACGATTTTGTGAATCCGCTGCAAATCATCTCTAAGGGTTTCCGTGGAGTGTTTGATGGTGAGGCAAAGTGTTTTGAAGAAACCGCCGGCGACTTTGGTCGCGAAGTGGCCAGAAAGGAACGCATTGTTAACCGAAGTATTCGTGGCTTGCTTCGGGTAAAGGAAGCCATGAACCCTATGAAGACCGGGGCTTTCGCGTTTGAGGTGATCTCCCATAAGCTATTGCGTTGGTTAATTCCGCTCTTCCTCGGGGTCGGTCTCGCCGGAAGTATTATCCTGGCTCTATCTGGTTACAAGCTATTCCTGCTGATCTCATTCTGTGGACTGGTTTTGCTCGGGTTAGCGTTGCTAGGAAGTCTTTCATCAGATAAGGAAGGGCTATCCCCGTGGTTGGCCACACCCTATTACTTTGTGGCTGTGAACTGGTATGCCGTCCGGGGCATTCTCAAAGCCCTGAAAGGACAGACTCAGGTAACCTGGGAGAGCGCAAGGCCTGACCGGGAGCACAATTGATGTCAAAGTTTGCCCTGCTGTTCCTGCTAACTTTCTTTGGTTGTGTAGTCGCGACATTCGCCTACAGCAGTGCAGCGGCATTCCTGCTCTATGAAATAGTCTATTTCCTTAACCCCGATGAACGTTGGTGGTCGGCAAGTATTCCGGGTATCAGTTACTCATTCTTCGCATCTGTCCTGATGCTCCTGATTTTAGTTTTGCGTTACCGAACTTTGAACGAGTCGGCTCTGTGGCGGCAAATGCCCGCTATTCGCTGGTTTCTACTGCTCTTGGGGTGGCACTACATAGTGTATTTCTGGGCGCAGGATCAACACCTCCATTGGCGGTTCACCTTTGATTACACCAAGCTGGTGATCATTGTTCTGGTTGCCTACAAGCTCGTTAATACCCCGAGGGCACTCGATGCAGCTCTCTGGGCTTACATTATCGGGGCCACATACATTGGTTATCTGGCAACGATTACCGGGCGCAACGCCAACGGCCGTGTGGAAGGAATTGGCATGGTCGATGCGCCGGATGGTAATTTCTTCGCAGCAGCTCTGGTGCCTGCTGCAGCCCTGCTCATGTACTACGCCTGGATGGGCGACAAGAAAATAAAACTGCTGTGTGTGGTTTGTGGGGCTTTAATTGCGAATGGGCTCGTGCTTATTAACAGCCGTGGATCATTTGTCGGTGTCGTGGTTGGCGCAGGTTTGTTTACCATGTATATGATTTTCTCACGCTATCGGAGAAAAGGTCAGCGAGCCATGGCTGTTGCCATCGTCATCCTTGGCCTTGGCGGCGGGCTGTATGTTACCGACGAGCAGTTCTGGGAACGAATGCAGACGTTAGAGAATGTTGAAGACGAGGACAAAAGCGGTTCTCAACGAATAAATTATTGGTTTGCAGCCATTGAAATTGCCGGGGACCACCCTCTGGGAACAGGAGTTTACGGGTTTAACGTACTCTCTTCGCAGTATTTACCTCCCGAATATCAGGGCTCGAGAGGCTACAAGGCAGTGCACTCACTGTGGTTTCAGGGGCTATCTGAAATGGGGTGGGTCGGGATGGCGCTGTTTGGTATTGCATTGATTTCGCTCTATCGGATGCTGAGCCGTGCCAAAAAGTGGGTCCTGGAAAACGCAGACAATACGGTTTACTTCCAGTTGCTCGCGCTGCAGTGTGGATTTCTTGGCTATCTCGCGACCGCCAGTTTTATCAATCAATTCCGTGCACAGATTCTCTACTGGATGATTTTGTTCATTATGGTTGGTATCAATGTGCACTTCATCCAACCGAGCAGGGCAGCATCTCGAGCCGAGAATGCCAAAGCAAGTGCGCCTGGACGAATGGAGCGCCACCGGTACCAATATGATAAGGAGATATCAACGTGACCCGCCCTGTCAGGGTTCTTCAGTTTATTACACCTTCAGGCTTCTATGGCGCGGAACGATGGATTCTTGCGCTGGCGAGAAATAGCAATCATGAGAAGGTCGTCTGTGATCTGGCCGTGACCCGTGAATCGGCGAGTCAGGATCTCACGCTTGCCGAACTTTACCCCAAGGAAGTGGGAGACGTTCATTATATTGATATGAACGGGCGTTTTGACCTGAGAGCAATTAAAAAGTTATGTGGGATTATTCGGGATCGGGAAATCGATGTTATCCATACGCATGGCTACAAGTCTGACATTCTCGGGCTTTTAGCTGCCAAAAGGACCGGCATACGATGTGTTAGTACGCCTCACGGGTTTTCAGGAAAAACGGGATGGAAGCTGGCTACTTTTATCCGGTTTGGCACTCATATGCTGAGATACTTTGATGCGGTTGTGCCGCTGTCCGAAGAATTGCTTTCCGACATGGAGAGGTTCAATGTCCCACGGAATCGGACAAGACTTATTCGAAACGGGGTTGATCTTACCGAGATAAATGAATTTGCCAAAGGTCGGGATGAACAGGCCGGAAAATCCCGCCGCCTGGGGTTTATAGGCCAAATGATCCCCAGAAAGGGGCTCTCCGACTTGCTTCGGATATTTGATCAACTCTATTCAGAAGATAATCTGCTCCAACTCCAACTGATTGGAGACGGCCGTCAACGCGAAGAATTGCAACGCGAGGCAGAAGCCATGGACAGCCATCAGGCCATCTCTTTTCTGGGTTTTCGTTCTGATCGCCTCGCGTTGCTCTCCGGGTTCGATGTCTTCGTCATGACTTCCTCTCTTGAGGGCATTCCAAGATGCCTGATGGAAGCTATGGCATTGGGGATTCCGGTTATCGCATACGACATTCCCGGTGTGGATCAGCTAGTGGAGCATGAGGTTACGGGAATGCTTGCTCCCCTTGGTGATCGAGAAACCATGGTCAGCATGTGTCGTCGGGTATTGTCCGATGATGCCTTTGCCAAGCAACTGGCTGACAATGCCAAGCAGCAGATCGTGGAACAGTACTCAGCAAGACGTATGGCACAGGAGTATCAGGCCTTATTCGAGGCCCTGGTTTCGGGTGAATTTGGCCTGGCCCGTGCTCAGAGCGAGGCTGGATAAAATCGATGTGTGGTATAGCAGGATTTTTCAGGGGCCCACTCACAGACGATAGACAAGATCACCAGGGCTGGCTGGCGGCCATGGGAAATGCCATCCGTCACCGAGGCCCGGATGCCAGTGGGGTATGGCTGGATGAAAGGGTAGGGCTTGTCCATCGACGGCTTAGCATCCTGGACCTGAGTACAGCGGGCAACCAGCCAATGATTTCCGAAAGTGGCCGATACGTTATTGTTTTTAATGGAGAGATATATAACTTTAAGGCGCTCAGACAACAGCTGGCATCTGGGGGCTGTACGTTTCGCACACAGACAGACACGGAAGTGCTCCTCAAGCTTTTCGAGCGCGACGGCGAGCGTTGCCTGGATGAGCTTAATGGTATGTTTGCCTTCGCGATCTGGGATACTCAAGCATGCCGGTTGTTCCTTGCCAGAGACCGCCTCGGAAAGAAGCCGCTTTATTATTTTTTTGATGGTCAGCGTTTTGCGTTTGCTTCTGAGCTCAAGGCGCTAACAACGCTTCCGTTTGTCAAAAAGAAGATCCGCCCGGATTCGGTGAAAGACTTTTTCGCCTATCAGTATGTTCCTGATCCAAAAACCATCTATAAGAATGTTTATAAGCTGCCTCCCGGTTTCTGGATGTCCACCGACGGGGGCCTTGAGACAGACCTTCATCAGTATTGGGATGTGTCTTTCGGCAGGCAGAACAGCGCCGGGCCAGAGGAGTTGGCTGACGGACTGTATAACCTGATTGACGATGCCGTGCGCTTGCGCATGGTGAGCGATGTTCCTTTGGGAGCCTTCCTGAGTGGCGGGATAGATTCCAGTGCGGTTGTCGGTTTGATGGCTGGTCATTCCCCCGGACATCCAGTGACGACCTGTGCGATCGGTTTCGATTCCGAGCGGTTTGACGAGGTTCAATGGGCTCGAAAAGTTGCAAACAGATTTCGAACCAATCACCATGAATTTACCGTGCGGGATAGTGTGTCAGATAATCTGGAGACCATTTCCAGATTCTTTGACGAGCCATTTGCGGACCCATCTTTTGTACCCACCTACTATGTTTCCCAACTAGCAAGACAGCAGGTCACTGTAGCCCTTGCCGGAGATGGAGGCGATGAGAACTTTGCTGGCTATAGCAAATATGTAACCGATCTGACAGAGAACCAGTTACGGAGAAGAGTACCAGAAATGCTTCGGCTGTCCTGCATGCCGACTCTGGCAAAGTTGGCCAGTCGAATTCCTCACCCTATCGGCGGCCGGGCACAGTCTCTTTTTGAAACCCTGGCTCTTGAACCAGACGAAGCATTTTTCGTAACGAACAGCTTTTTCCGTCGTTCGGTATGGAATGATCTGGTGCATGGTGATTTCAAGCGGGAAACGGAAGGATATGATCCGGCGAACATAACACGCACCCATTATCATAACGCAGATACTGAAGACCATCTGAGCAGAATACTGTACACAGACATCAAGACGTATCTTCCGGGCGACATTCTGGTGAAAGTCGATCGTATGAGTATGGCGAACTCTTTGGAAACCCGTGCACCGCTTCTGGATTATAGGGTCGTTGAATACGCGGCTTCGATCCCCTCCCGCATGAAACTTAACGGGCGCGAAAAGAAAGATATACTTAAAAAAGCCTTCGGCCGCCTGCTTCCTGAAGATGTCCTATATCGAAAGAAAATGGGATTTTCTGTGCCACTGGCGGAATGGTTGCGAAAAGAAATAAGGCCGCTCGCGGAGAGCATCTTCCGATCAGATCAGGGAGGGCTCGCCTATGTGTTCAATATGGTGAGGGTAAGAGAGCTCTGGTATATCCATCTCAAAGGAGACAGCAGATACACTCAGGAACTGTGGACCATGATTGCCTTTGAACTATGGTGGAGGTCCTATTATGACGCCTGCTAATCACAGTAATTCCAGCCGCGGTCGAGGCTGGGCAATCATGGGCGGGTCATTGGCTGTTATTGGGCTGGTTACAGGCATTTCCTTATTGGCGCTCAATTTATATGGATTAACCCAGCCCATCCGGAAGCCCGGGCTGGGCGTTACAGATCAGGAGCTACTGAGATTTGTTCCTGAGCGGGTTTGGTCCTACGAAGAGAGTATGGATGCCATCAATGCTCTGGACGGGTCTTTATCAACGAAAGATTTCGTGGCTCGTGCTAATGAAGTGGTCAATCAGAGCCTGGTGCATGTTAAATGGCCAGAGGTTGATCCGGAGGAATATCGGCAGTTGGTACCAATTTGGGAAAACTACTTTCTGTGGGCCATTGGAACGTTTTCCGGTCTCCCACAATTTGAGCGGTACCACTATTCGGATTACAAGCGAAATATTCGGCGCGGAATTGGGATTTGTGGAGACGCATCTACGGTGTTGTCTAGCATTCTCGATAAACACCAGATTGATAATCGTATCATTTCATTTCAGGGCCACGTTATTGTCGAATATGAGAATAATGCTGGAGCATCAGGGCTGGCAGACCCAGATTTCGGTGTGATGCTTGAGGGCAATCTGGAACAGCTGACGCGAAACCCCGAGAGTTTCCGGCGGAGTTACCTGGCAGCAGGTTATCCACCCGGAGAAGTCGATTATCTGTTCCAGGCTTATGAGTCTGGCTTCGCCATTTTTGACGATACCTTCCACTTCATGACCAAACGATACATATTTGAGGATGCCAGTTACATCATGAAGTGGCTGCTGCCGTTAGTCTTGTTGTTGTTTTCAGGATTCTACTTTTTACGCCGAAAAAATTGATGGACCGCCTCGATAATGAGTAAAAAAAGGATGCCGCTCAATGTTCTTCACGTAACCTTTAATATGGGAGTCGGTGGGACTGAACAGGTAATTTCGCAATTAATTGAGGGAAGTGATCCTGAAAAACTCCGTCATCAGATCGTTTGTATCGACGGAACTGTAGGGGATATGGGAAAGCAGCTTTCGGCGCGCGGCGTAAACGTGTTGGCCATGCAGCGTCGGGCTGGTGTCGATCTAAGGCTCGCCCTGAAGCTTCGCCGCTTAATTCGTGAGCAGCATGTCAACATAGTCCATTGTCACCAGTATACCCCGTACTTTTACGGCTGGCTGGCGTCTCTTCTAACGCCGGCATCAGTAGTTTTTACCGAACACGGCAGGTTTCATCCAGATCGCTATCGAACCAAGGCGAAGTGGGTAAACCGGATTATGGCAAACTCCACTGCCGGTCTGACGGCAATTTCCCGCTCCACGGCAGAGGCCTTGGCAAAGTACGAGTTCCTGCCAGGGAACAGAATTCAAGTTATTTACAACGGTATAAAGGGAAAACAGCTATCAGCTGAAAGCAGGAGCACATTAGCCCGGAATCTGGACCTTCCCGGGGGCGCCAGCGTTCTTTGCATGGTTTCCCGGCTTGATCCAATCAAGAACCATGAGCTCGCATTGAGGGCACTATGCAAATTAAAAGACCGTGGCATTAACGTGGTAATGCTGATCGTGGGCGATGGCCCCGAACGCCAGAGAATCGAGAATTTGGTTGGTGAACTGGGTTTGGAAAGGCAGGTTCGAATCGTTGGTTATTCGTCAACGCCTGAGTGTTACGTATCCATATCTGACATCTATCTGCTGACGTCCTTTTCCGAGGGCACCTCCATGACATTACTCGAGGCTATGAGTCTTGGTGTGGCAGTGGTAGCGACTGAAGTTGGGGGAAACCCTGAAATCATTACAGATGGGCAAACCGGTTGTCTGGTGCCCAGTGATGATCTCGACGCATTGGTGGATGTGCTTCAGGGCTTGCTGTCCCAACCGGAAAAGCTCTCACAGTTAGGTGTCGCTGCCAGGGAAGCTTTCAGGGAGCGGTTCTCCGTGACCACCATGGTGGATCATTACATGGATCTCTATCAGCACGTTGCAGGCGAAAGGCTATGAAAATCGCGATTCTCAGAACCGATGGCAGCGATGTGGATCTGCATCAATATAACAGCCAGGAAGTCGGTCTGGCCCGAGGGCTTCTGCGCCTTGGGCATACTGTCGACATTATCACCGCTCGCGGAAAAGCGGATAGCCCAAGTGTTGAAAAGCTTGTAGGAGAGGCTGATGGCGGTATCAGAATTCTGCGAACAGGCTACCGTCGCGTGCCAGTACTTGAATATGGCGTACTGACTGGCCTTCGACGGCTACTTCGTGAGGGACACTACGATCTGGTTCACGTTAGTGAGGAGAACAATCCCGCAACCACAATGGTTGCATTTCACTGCCGTTCCCTCGGAATTCCCTATGTTATCTATCATGGAATGTATGTGGTTCCGTCCGGGCGGGCCAGAACCTGGTACGACAGGTTTCATGTGCGAATGCTTGCGCCGGCCATCCGTCGCCATGCTCGCGCCTTTTTGGCCAAGACCACGACGGCAAAGTCCTTCCTTAGTGCAAGAGGTATCCGGAATGTGGACGTTCTGCCAGTGGGGCTCGACACCACACGGTTTGAGCAAGTGGGGTCCCGGCAGGCGGTGAGCTCAGCATTAGAGAGCGTGCGCTCGCGGTATTCTCGTCTACTGCTCTATGTTGGGCGTCTTGAGAGTCGCAGAAATCCAATGTTGCTTGCGGAAATCGCTCACGCCATGCAAGACGATACCGCTGTTGTAGTGGTAGGGGATGGGCCGCTCCGAGAGCAGTTCAAAGAGAGGGTCCAGGCTCAGAGTCTCGAAAACGTCGTGATGATGGGAGCCTTGGGCCAGGAGGAGTTGCCGGCAATCTACCAGATGTGCGACCTGTTTCTTTTGCCCAGTGATTACGAAATCTACGGCATGGTTTTGTTGGAAGCTCTTTACTTTGGCCTGCCCTGTATCACAACCGACACCGCTGGCGGACTAGATGTTATTGGACAGAATCAGGCCGGGAAAGTGGTTAATGGCTATGATGTAAACGACTGGGTGGCCGCTATCGAAGAGGTGAGCAAGGCGAGCAAAGCTCCGGCGTTCCGTACCCGTCTGGAGACCCTGATCAGGGATCAGTTTTCCTGGAATACCATTGCTCAGCGGTACATTGGCTATGTTTCGCAAAAGGAGGGACAGCCGTGATACGGATGTTAAAAAAAATAAAGCATGAGATTTTCTCACTCGAAGGGTTTTATGGTTTTCTGTCCCATCTACCGGGCGTCAGAGGTGGGCGGCCCAATCGTGAAGAAAAAGAAATAGTAGTCAGTTTGACTTCGGTGCCCTGGCGGCTTCCAAAGCTCCACACCGTGCTTATGTCTTTGCTCTGGCAGTCTGTGCGTCCCGACCGCATAGTGCTTTGGCTATCGGAATATAACCAGAAAGGTGAGCGGATTCTTGACCGCAACGATCTCCCCGGGAATCTCCTCAGGATGAGAGAGAAGGGAATTGATATTGAATTTGTGGATGATATCCGTTCATACAGAAAGCTCGTGCCAGCGCTCGAGAAGTATCCGGATGCGGTCATAATAACCGTGGATGACGACACGTTGTATCCTCGCAATTGGCTGGAACGCCTTCTGGCTAACCATCGAGAGCATCCGGACGCCGTGGTGTGCTACAGGGGCACTCGCATGCTGGTCGAAGACGAAGGGTTCAAACCCTATATTGAGTGGCCCGAATACACGGAAAAAAATCATCCTAGCTTCCTCCTGTTCGCTCAGGGTTGCGAAGGCATCCTTTACCCGCCTGGTGCCCTGCATCCAGAAGTGCTTAATCGGGAGGTGTTTATGGAAATCTCTCCTACCGCAGACGACGTCTGGTTCAAAGCCATGGCCGTGTATAACAATGTTCCTCACGTCAAGATCACCGAGTACCATCAGGACTTCCCCAGGCTGAGGGGCAGCCAGGCTGAGGGGCAATCTCTCCATCATGTGAATAATACCCTTGGCCACAATGATCAGCAGGTCGCCGCAGTGTTTGCGAGGTATGGTCTCGTGTCCAGGCTGAGGTCGGCATCGCCAGGATAACAAACCGGCGTTGGATTCTGCTTTGTATGTTTATTTTGTGAAGGGGAGACGATCGCGGGCGGCGCCGGCAACGGTTTTCATCATCTTGAGTATGAACGCTCCCTCGTCGAACCGGCGGAACACGGTAAGCAGAGTGATAAGAAAAGCGGGTATCAGCAGGGCAAAGTAGATAGAAGCCATTGGAAAAACCGAGAGGCTGCTTAGCTCAAGAGTAAGCACGGATTCCAAGCTCTCCGTGATCCATGCCGCGCCAATGGCAAGAGCAACGGTAGGCATGATCAGGCCCATCAAGCGCAGAATGCGTATCCCGGTCACCCACTTCAGATAGGCGATGATCCCCACTATCAGCATGGTAGCTAACAGGGCTCGAACTTCCACAAAACGGATAATCTCCAGATTCCGAAGGCTATAAAGGGCAATCGCGAGCGTTACCAGCCCAATGATTTCGTAGATGAAAAGGGCCCGGACCCTGCCGAGCGACATGATGGCCTGGTTGATGACCTGACCAAAAGCGATTGTGCCCAACACGATCGCCAGCGGCGGGAGCATGGGATGTGCGATGGCCCACCCGGCGCCGAAAAAGAAGTTGATAATGTGGTCAGGAAAGAACCACATGAATATGACCAGCGGCATGACCAGGGTGGTAATTGCGAAAATGGCCTTTGAGAGTTGCTGATTGAACTCTTTCAGGTTGTTTCGAACCCTTGAGAGGGACGAGAGCAGCGGCTCTACCGCCGGCCCAATAATGTCTGTGCTGGGTATAACCGAGAGGTTCTTGGTCATGTAAAAGGCGCCCAGCTCCTGTGGAGCAAAGAACTTTGAAATGAGCAGGGAATCCATCTGCGACTTGCTGAAGCCCACACTGGCGCGAAAAAGGATCCATTTAGAGAAGCGCCACTGATTGCGCCAGTTGGTGAGACAGGGCCTTGGGCGAAACGGGTGAATGAGGTAGGATCCGATGCACAGCACCGCCGCTGCAGTAATGTCACCGATGATGAGCGCCCAATAGGATTTCGTCGACAAAGCGATACTCAGCGTAACGGTAAAGGCACAGATCTTTTGAGCAATCATTACAAAGAAAATACGCCGGTAGTTAAGGTCTCGCTTCAATGCGATCAAGCCCGGGCTTTTGAGGGCGTTGATCAGAAGAATGGAAGACGTTGCGTAAAGAACATTCTGAAGCCTTTCGTCCCCATAGAATTCCACGATGAATGGGATGGTCACCACGAGAAGGATGAATATGATGGATTTGATAATCAGGTCGATGGACCATGCCGTGGATAAGTCGGATTTGCTTACGTCGTCTTTATGGATGATATAAGATTCGCTGCCGGTCGCAGCCAAAGTTTCGCAAAAGTAGAGCAGTAAAGCAGAAATTGCGACAACGCTAAAATCGTCTGGTGTGAGCAGGCGGGCCAGGACAAGAATACTTACCAGCCCAATGGATCGTTGAATACCTTTGGCCAGCAGCAGAAAAGCGGAACTCTTGAGAACCTGATTGGCAATGGTTGACATTAAAAGTTGATCAGTTATTGGAATGGATATGAATCGCGGCGCGAAGGTTCTTCGCCTGGACGGAACTCAGGTGTCACTCCGGTCATGACGGGTGGTACAGGCCAAGTTTGGTGAGCACAAGCTTGGCGTAATATTTGACAATTCTCCGCAGCTCGCCAGACGGTTGTTCTATGGCTACATTTCCCTGGGTCAGTTGTTGGGCCAATTTCCTGAAAGTCCCTCGGTCGGGAGGAGCCAGCTCATTATGAAAATTAACAAAATCAATCCGTTGACGCTCCCAAATTACAGAATGCCATGCCGGCATATCTGAGTCATTGAGTTGTTTTGAGACAAATGATCTCGCCTGGTCATATACATCAAATATTGAGGCATCGTTCGCTTTCTTTCGGGATTTCGTGATCGAGCTGTGATGCTGCCGGTATTCATATTTTCCTCGCTGGATAGTCTTTACCGTCCGCGCCAGAGCGATTGAGCAGATGGTGAAGTAATTGTCTTCAGAAACACTCTTTCCTTTGTAGTGTTCCAGTCCGATCTCTCGCAGAAACGATAGTTTATAGAGCTTGTTCTGGGTTAAACCTGTTGTTGTTACCAGCGGGGATTTATCATCTGGGGTTTTGAGCAAGTGCTTTCCGGAAACGCCCACTCGTCGCGGGTTGGTGCTGCCATCGGGCCAAAGCTCGATAACATTTCCGGTAACCACGATGTCCGGCTTTTCGGGTGAGGTGGCTGCGTAAAGTTCTTCCAAATAATCATCACTGATTCTGTCATCGGCGTCGATAAAACATACATATTCTCCATCGGCCATGGAGAGTCCCAGGTTTCTGGCTGAACCGACGCCTCCGTTCGGTTTTCCGAAAAACTGGAACCTGGTATCCGTGTCTGCTGTTGCCCTAAGAACATCAGCTGATCGGTCAACAGAGCCGTCATCAACCAATAGCACTTCAAAAGAATCGAGAGATTGTCTCTGGAGACAGGCGAGCGTTTCTGGCAGGAAAGGTTGCGCGTTAAAAACCGGCACTACCACACTGACTTTTAGCATCTCAGATTTCCCACCCTTCCTGGCTATGAATCCCGCACTTGACTGAAAACCAAAGCTAAGGGAGCAAGGCCTGGCAAGTCAAGACAGACGTAGCAGTGTCGACTATTTTTACAGGTAGGTCTGCTGCTCCACTCTTGCAGACTGCTTTTATTGCTCTTTGTCACCGTAATTGAAACATTTCCCAGTGCCTGGTTCATTTTTTGCTCATCTGTATTTGATATTTAACCGTTCAGAGGCAGCAGGTATGACACAGGGATTGTATCGGTCGTTGGTATGCGGGGTTATTTCCGTTCTTATGTCCCCCTATGCGCTGGCAGAGGTAGTGTCCTCAGAGAATGCCCTTATCTGCATTAACGCGGGTGGTGGCGAGTATACCGACAGCAGTGGAACCCTTTTCCGAGCGGACGAGTTTTATTCGGGTGGTCGTACCAGTTTTCACGCTCATGATATTGCGCAGACCGTCAATGACCCGCTATTTCAAAGTGAGCGTTGGGGCGGATTCCAGCACTATATCCCTGTTGATCCAGGTAGTTATGTGGTGACTCTGTACTTTGCAGAGATTTATTACCAGGCAACCAGTTCCTCAGGCGGCCCCGGCAGCCGAGTCTTCAATGTCTACCTCGAAAATCAGCTGGTGGACGAAAATTTCGACATTCTTGCCAACGTGGACAGCAAAACCGCACTGGCAAGAACATACGTTACTGATGTCAGTGACGACTCCCTGAAAATCAGTTACTCGCGTGTCTCGGATTACCCCAAACTGTCTGCGATTTGCGTACACGAGAGCGTTGGTGATTCCGACGGTGATGGCTTCGAGGATAGTAACGATGCTTTTCCGACGGATCCGGCAGAGTGGGCAGATTCTGACGGCGATGGTGTAGGCGACAATGCGGACGTTTTCCCCAACGACGGGACCGAGTGGGCCGATCTCGACAATGACGGTATCGGGAATAACAGTGATACAGACCGAGATGGCGATGGCCATCTGAACGAAGAGGACGCTTTTCCGGACGATCCTGCCGAATGGCTTGACAGCGATGAGGACGGCATTGGCGACAACGCTGACCCCACTCCGTATCCGGAGGCTACACCTTTTGAAATGTGTATCAACGCTGGCGGCCCTGCCTACACCGCGGTGGATGGCACGTACTACATGGAAGATGGATATTATTCCAGCGGACGAACCAGCACCCACAACCATGAAATTGCGGATACCAATGATGACCTGATTTATCAATCCGAGCGTTGGAGAAGCTTTTCTTACACAATTCCTGTGCCAGCGGACAGCACCTACACCGTGGAACTGGAATTTGCCGAGATCTACTATCAGGCAACTTCCAGTTCGGGTGGACCGGGAACCCGGGTCTTTGATGTTTTCGTCGAGGACCAACTGGTTGCAGATAACTTCGATATTCTGGCCCAGGTGTCGAGCAAGACTGCATTGACGCTTAGCCATATGGTTCAGGTCCAGGATGGCTCGGTAGATATCGGTTTCGGAAAAGTGCAGGAATGGCCGAAGCTTTCTGCGCTATGTGTGCGTGAGAGCGTCGGTGATTCGGACGGAGACGGAGTGCCCGATAATGAGGACGCATTCCCGTTCGACGCTGCAGAAACGGCGGATTCGGACGGAGATGGGGTAGGAGATAACAGTGATGCGTTCCCCAATGATCCTGCTGAAACTTCAGACATTGATTCCGATGGCATCGGGGACAACAGCGATCCTGACAGGGATGGTGATGGAGTTGTGAATGAGAACGATGTCTACCCCAACGACCCTCTGCGCTGGGAGCAAGAACCACCCCAGGCAGGTTCTGACTGGGGTTACTGTGTTAACGCAGGCGGGGATTCCTTCACCGCAGCTAACGGTCTCGTTTACGAGGCGGATAGTCATTTCAGCGGCGGCACCGCAAGCAATCATGCACATGAAATAGCTGCCACCAGTGATGATCCTATATACCAGACCGAGCGCTGGGGAAGTTTCAATTATCAGATCCCGGTTCCGCAAGCCAGTGATTATGTCGTTTCTCTCCACTTTGCGGAGGTACATTTCCAGGCGTCCGTCAGCTCAGGTGGCCCTGGCAGTCGGGTATTCGATATCTATTTGGAAGATCAACTGGCTGAGCAGAACTTTGACATCCTCTCAGAGGTTCCTAGCAAGACGGCAATGAGTCGGAATTACGTTACTTCGGTAACCGATGACAGCCTCAAAGTGAGCTTTGCGGCGGTTTCGGATCAGCCCAAGCTATCTGCAATGTGTGTTCACCAGAGCTATGGCGACGCCGATGGTGATGGTGTAACAGACAGAGATGACATGTTTCCACTGGATGGCACAGAGTGGCAGGACTCTGATGGTGACGGTTTTGGAGACAACAGTGACGCGTTCCCCGGCGATCCGGATGAGTGGTCGGACCTGGATGGTGATGGCATAGGGAACAATGCCGATTCTGATCGCGACGGAGATGGTTACACCAACAACAGCGACGCATTCCCTGATGACCCATCCGAATGGCTTGACAGCGACGGTGACGGTATTGGTGACAACTCTGACCCCACGCCGTATGAGCCGGTGGAACAGTTCGAGATGTGCATCAACGTGGGCGGCCAGGAATACACAACCGCCAGTGGGGTCAGCTATGTGGGTGATCAGCTGTACTCAGGCGGTCGTTCAGACAGCTACGATGTTGCGATAGCGGGCACTGAGGACGACGTACTCTACCAGAGTGAACGCTGGGGGAACTTCAGCTACAGCATTCCTGTACCGGCAAACCGGCCCTACAACGTCGCCCTCATGTTCGCCGAAATCTATTTCCAGGCAGCAAGCTCTTCCGGTGGAGTCGGATCGAGAGTGTTCGACATCCATGTAGATGGGGAACAGGTTCGTTCTAACTTCGACATCATTGCTGAAGTGGGCAGTGAAACGGCCGTAGTTCAGCGTTACCTGGCAGACGTCGACGATGGCAGTGTTGAAATTGGCTTCACCGCAGTCGCGGACGCACCCAAACTTTCGGCCTTGTGCGTTTATGACAGTAACGGCGACTTTGACGGGGACGGAATTGCTGATGTTGAAGACGCTTTCCCGAATGACCCGGCCGAGTGGATGGATTCGGATGGTGACGGGGTAGGAGACAACGCCGATGCATTCCCCTACGAGGCCTCTGAGTGGAGCGACACTGACAACGATGGCATTGGCGACAACTCTGATCCGGACATCGATGGGGATGGTTATGAGAATGCGGTCGACGCATTTCCGACAGACCCGACTGAGTGGTCCGATCTTGATTCTGATGGTATCGGCGATAACACCGACTCGGATCGCGACGGTGACGGCTATGCCAACGTTAACGACCTGTTCCCGGACGATCCGAACAATTGGGAAGACACTAACGGCAATGGTATTGGAGACAACGACGATCCCGCCCTGGATTCAGATGGGGATGGTTATTCCAACGCCGATGACGCCTTCCCGCGTGACCCGACCGAATGGGTAGACTCGGATGGCGACGGCTATGGTGATTTCTCCGATGCCTATCCGAATGATGCGAGCCGCTGGCTGTTGAGCGACCCGTTCGAAGTATTGTTTGTAAAAGGAACAGAGTCGGTTAACAGCCTGACGAAGGCCCAGGCACTGATTGACAATGCCAGTCAGTACCAGAGTGTAAGTATGTCTTCCGACCAGATCAGTTTCAGTGACGGTAGCGAAGGCAATACGGGGATCTTTGCTAATTCAGATGCGTTCCCATACGACAATCACTTCGCAATGTATGCGAGCCGCTCTGTCTTTATTCCCGAGGATGGCGAATACGTTTTCCTGATCCGTAGTGACGATGGTGCCCGTCTTACAATTGATGGCCAGGTCATCATTGATGACGGACAGCCGCATCCTGTAACCAACACGGAGGTGGTCGTTTACCTTGAGGCGGGCATGAAGACCGTGGAGCTGCTGTATTTTGAGGCCTCGGGTGGTGCGGTTGTTGAGCTGGCCGCTGCACGCGGCGGGCAGAACGAATTTTACTTCTCCGGCGTTGAGGCCATGGGTGCCGTTACTGATCGAGTCTCTGCCGTTTTGCCTGAGCCGACTGAATACGCACGACAGATAGGAGGGCAGTGGAGTGACGTGGTCGAGTGGGCGGAAATCCCTGTTGCTGCTGCGCAGTTGCCGGATGGCAAGCTTCTCACTTGGGTCGGCGGCACTGAAATCAGTGATACAGGCTCCAAATCCACCGCGAGTGTTTATGATCCTGAAACGGGAAGTTTCCTGGCGAAGGACCATCAGACCCACAACCAGTTCTGTTCAGGGATTGCCCAACTTGAAGATGGCTCGATCTTCAACTCCGGTGGGAACCCGTCTACCAAGAAAACCAGTCGTTTCGACATTGAAACAATGTCGTGGGTGCCAGTGGACGATATGAACTATCCGCGTTGGTATCCAACCACACTTACGATGCCGGACAACAGGGTTTTCACCGCGTTCGCCGAGGGGGCGGGTAATACCTCGGAAATCTATTCTGAAACCCTGAATCAGTGGCTAAATACCCCGGGCGCAACCATGCAAAGTCTGGTTGATGAGCAAAACCTGATAAACGGTTCGCAATCCGGTAATGGTAGTACGGATATGCAGTGGTATGCGTTCATGCATGTGGCACCGAATGGTCGCATTTTCCAGTCCGGGCCGATGCAGACGATGCACTGGTTCGACACCGCAGGGCAAGGGGATGTAGAACATATTGGGGCACGTCTGGGTGGTGACCAGGCCCGCATGTTTGGTTCTGCCGTTATGTACGATGTCGGAAAGATCCTGATAACCGGGGGTAATGATGCTTCGGAAGAAAATCCGTCATCCAACAAGGCGATTACGGTAGATCTGAATGGCGCCGCGCCCGTCATCCAGGAAACAAACCCAATGAGGCACAAGCGCACCTTCCAGGATTCGGTTGTACTCCCTGATGGCAGGGTTATGGTTATTGGCGGGACTACCGTTGCCAAGCTCTTCAATGATGAGGGCAGCGTGTTGCAGCCGGAAATCTGGGATCCGGCGACAGGGCAGTGGAAACCCGTAAACAGTTTGACAGTTCCCCGGAACTATCATTCAACCGCGCTGCTTATGAAGGACGGACGGGTGTTTACCGGTGGTGGCGGTGCCTGCGGCTCCTGCGATGCGAATCACAAGGATGCACAGTTCTACTCGCCTGATTACCTCTTTGATGAAGACGGCACACCTGCCACCCGGCCGGAAATCCTCAGCGCACCAGTTCAGGCAACCGCCGGAATGCTCATGCAGGTGGACACTACCGAGAACATTTCAGGCTTTAATATGATTCGCCTGCAGGGCACCACACATTCCATCAATACCGATCAGCGTTTCGTACCGCTGGAGTTCACCGGGAGCAATGGACAGTACAGTGTTGAGGTGAATCCGAACCCGAATGTAATGATTCCGGGCTATTACTGGTTGTTTGCGCTCAATGAGCAAGGAGTTCCCTCTGAAGGGTTTGCGGTTCAAGTAGTCCGCGAAACGGCTGATCTTGACACGGACGGTGATGGAATCGCGAATTCCGAAGACGCCTTCCCCGACGACCCGACTGAATGGACTGACACCGACGGTGATGGGTATGGGGACAACTCCGATGTTTACCCTGATAACCCGAACGAGTGGGCAGATATAGATGGTGACGGTATCGGTGATAACAGCGACTCCGATCGGGATGGCGACGGCTATGCCAATGTTGACGATGCCTTCCCGGATGACTCGACTGAATGGGTGGATTCCGATGGCGATGGCGTTGGTGATAATGCGGATGTATTCCCCAACGATCCCAATCAGTGGGGCGATGGCGCAACCGAATGGGCGGTGCGTACACCTGACTTTGGTACTGCCGATGCGCGGCACGAGAGCGATTATGTTGGTGTGGGGCATCGTCTGTACCTGATCGGCGGTCGTGACAGTCGAGCTGTGAACGTTTACAACGCGCTCACCAATAGCTGGGCAGATCGGGGTGTGCCGCGAAATGAGAGCTTCCAGGAACTTCAGCTCCACCATTTCCAAAGTGTTGAAGTTGGCGGTCGGCTCTACATCGTGAGCGCATTCACGGGTAATTTCCCATCCGAATCAAGCGTAGCGGAAATCTACAGCTTTGATCCGGATGAGCCAGCCGACTGGCGGGTAGAATCCCTGATACCCGAGGAGCGTCGGCGTGGCTCCGCTGCTTCCGTGAACTACGGTGGCAAGATCTATGTGGTTGGCGGAAACACGCAGGGGCACAACGCGGGCTGGGTTCCCTGGTTCGATGTTTACGATCCCGTCTCAAAAACCTGGACTCCGCTGCCGGACGCACCCCACGCTCGGGATCACCACCGTGCGTCCGTTGTAGACGGCAAGCTATATGTCGTGGGTGGACGGCGTTCCAGCGTGAATCTCGGCAATGCTATTGGCGATACCGAGGAAACGGTGGATGTTTTCGACTTTGAAACTGGCCAGTGGTCAACCATGAACGAGCAGCTACCCACGCCTCGGGCTGGCATTGCACTGATCAAGCATGGGCCGGAGCTGATTGTTGCGGCGGGCGAGAGTCCAGCCGGCGATCATCACGAAGTTGAGGCGCTTGATGTGCGCACTGGAAGCTGGCGTGCCTTGCCGAACCTGAATGCGGGCAGGAATGCGCCCGGTGGTGCCAGGTACGGGAATGAGCTGTTCGTTGTGGCCGGACGTGATGGTAATACCGAATTGGCGAGCCAGGAAGTAATGAGTCTGATTCCACGGGTAGCGCCAGCGGATTCCGATAATGACGGCGTTATCGATAGTGAAGACGCATTCCCGCAGGACTCCGGTGAATACCTGGATACTGATAATGATGGCGTCGGCAACAACCGTGATCTGTTCCCTGAGGATAGTCAGGAATGGGCAGATGCAGACCAGGATGGCGTTGGCGATAACACTGACGTCTTCCCAAATGATGCCAGTGAATGGGCAGACAGCGATGGCGACGGAGTGGGTGACAATGCTGATTTTTACCCCAATGATCCCTCACTTTATGCGCAACGGGCTTTGCCTGTTCATAGCTCAACAACGCTTGCGGTTGAAGGAACGCAAGATGGTGATCGGACCTGGGTTGTTAATCCTGACAATGACCAGGTAACCCTGGTGGTTGGTGATCAACGGATTGCAGAAGTTTCCGTTGGCCGCAAGCCGTCATCGCTGGCACTGACGCCGGACGATTCGCGGCTGTGGGTGGCGAACAAACAGGACGCGAGCCTAAGCGTCATCGACACCCTGAATCAGACAGTGGTGAATACTTTCAGCTTGCCTGATCACAGCCAGCCACACGGGCTGGTTATGGTGCCCGGAAGTGCCGATCTGCTGGTGGTTCTGGAGGCTCGGGCTGAGGTTGTGAGGGTCGACACCAACACCGGGCAGATCGTAGCGACCGGGACTGTTCCGGGGCGGCCCCGGCACCTGGCGGTGAATGCAGACGGCAGTACTGCTTACGTTACGAATTTCGTGACTCCACCAGTACCGGGAGAACATACCCTTGCGCCTGATGTAGCCAATGGAGGTGGTGAAGTGTTTATCGTGGATACTGCCTCCCTGACGGTTACAGACAGTATCACTTTGGGGCACCGTAATCGCGGCGTTTCCGAAAGTACTGGCCCTGGCTTGCCGAACTATTTGAATGCGCCGGTACTCTCACCTGACGGAACCTGGGCGTACGTTCCATCCAAGCAAGACAATATTCTTGCGGGAGCGGCCAGAGGTGGTGCAGGCATGAGCTTTGATCAAACCGTTCGTGCTGTAACTTCAAGGTTGGACCTTGTTGCCGGAACTGAAAACCCGGGCACACGGATTGATCATGACAATGCCAGTGTTGCCACCGGCGCTGTTATCACCCCGGATGGGCGTTACCTGTTCGTCGCCCTTGAAACCAGTCGAGAGGTGGCTGTGTACAATTTGGAAGATGGTTACCAGCTCACAAGGCTGAGTGTTGGCAGAGCGCCTCAAGGGGTCGCGCTTTCCGCAGATGGCGAACGCCTGCTGGTACATAACTTCATGGACCGCACGCTGCAAAGTTACGACCTGGCGCCAATTCTTCTGGAAAACCAGCCTCAGGCCAATGCTGTATACACCGTAAGCCTGGTAACCAGCGAGACTCTGGAACCAGAGGTGTTGGTTGGCAAACAGGTGTTCTACGATGCGGCAGACGACCAGTTAGCGCGGGACAACTACATGAGTTGTGCTTCATGCCACAATGATGCAGGCCATGATGGTCGAGTATGGGACCTTACTGGCCTTGGAGAAGGGCTGCGAAACACCATCGATCTTATCGGAAAAGGTGTAGGGCACGGACGCATTCACTGGACGGGTAATTTCGATGAAGTACAGGATTTCGAGAGCCAGATCCGGGTCCTCGCCGGCGGCACGGGCCTTATCGAAGACACGAACTTCGATCTGTCCGACGATCCACTTTCCGCATCAAGAGCTGGTTTGAGCGCGGATCTGGATGCTCTGGCCAGTTATCTGGAGTCCCTGACCGGTCATGCAGCCTCACCGCACCATGATGGAAGCTTGTCGTCAGTGGCTCAGGCTGGGGAAAGCGTGTTCCAGCGTGAGAACTGTGTAAGTTGTCACACAGGTGAGCGCAGTACAGACTCTGGAGCGGGCGTGTTGCATGATATTGGCACCGTTAGCACAAATACAGGTAGCAGCAGCGGCGGCCCCGTGTACGGGATCGATACCCCGAGTCTGGATTTCCTCTGGGCCACGGCTCCGTACCTTCACGATGGCTCTGCGCTCTCACTCGCAGAAGCAATCCTGGCTCACGACAACCTGAATGTGACCGAGCAGGAGGCCCTTGAGCTGGAGTTCTACCTGCTTGAAAGGGATGGAGGGCGTCCGTAGCTCGCCATGGGAGTACTGATAAGAAGTGATGGAGGTAGCGTGAAAAAGAACGTATGGCAAAAAGCGGTCTACTGTATATACGTTCTTTTTACAGCTGCATCTGCTTTACCCGCGCTCAGTCTTGCCGGTGCTTGCGAGGCCGGAGCTGAGTGCGTGGCGACCTCTGAGCAAGGGCATTTCACTGTAACCTTTAGCCCGATGCCGGAAAACATACCCTTGAGGGAATACCATGATTGGGTTGTCGAGGTACGCGACCCATCAGGGAAGCCGGTGGAATTAGACAACCTTTCGGTTTCTGGAGGAATGCCCGGTCACGGCCACGGTTTACCCAGCCAGCCGAAAGCAGAGGAGTATCTTGGCCAGGGAAAGTACCGTGTCAGCGGCTTTCTGTTCAACATGCACGGTGATTGGGTGCTCCGTGTTCACCTCATAAAAGATAATATTCAGGATATCGCTGAAACTACTTTTAGCCTGGAGTATTGATGCGGCGTTGGTTGTCTGCCTATCTGGCAGGATTGGTCATCATTTGTATATCTCACGCTCACGCTGAATCATTGTCCGACCTGACGGATCGTGAACGTCGCGCATTGCAGTCCCTCAGCCTTCTGTCACTGGGGCCGCCGCCAGCCAACCCCTCTAATCGATATGCCGAGTCCGCGGATGCGGTTGAATTTGGCGAGAAACTGTTCTTTGATCCTTCGTTGAGCGGTAACGGTTCTCTCTCATGCGCCAGTTGTCACGTACCTGATCAAGCGTATACCGACGGTAAGACTCTCGCGGAAGGTGTGGAGCGCACCGCCAGGAATACGCCAACGCTTTTCGGCGTGGCCTATCAGAACTGGTTCTACTGGGACGGTCGCCGGGATACGCTCTGGTCCCAGGCCATGATTCCTTTTGAGGCGCCTAGTGAAATGGCGAGTAGCCGCCTGGCTGTGGTGAGAACGGTACTTACAAATTCCGAATATCTTTCCCTGTACCGCAAGATTTTCGGCAAGCCTCCGGGCTTTCAATGGAAAGAACTTCCTGATCATGCTTCTCCTCTCGGCGCCTCTGCCAAACAAAACGCCTGGTACCGTTTACCACGCAATACCCAGCGACAAATCAATGAGGTTTTCTCGAATCTGGGTAAAACGCTGGAGGCGTTCCAGCGCACCCTGGAACCACCCGAAACCCGTTTCGACAGATTCGTACAAGCTATGGTCGATGGAAACGTAAACAAAGCCTCTGAGCTGGCCACGCCCCGGGAAATCCGAGGTATGAAGTTGTTCGTTGATGACCAGCGAGCGCAGTGTCTCCGTTGCCACAATGGCCCCATGCTCAGTAACGGCGCGTTCCACAATATTGGCACCGGGACGTTTTCTGGGCGGAACATGGACTTTGGCAGGGTGTTTGGCTTGCAGGCGGTAGTGATAGACGAATTCAACTGTCTGGGAGAATATAGTGACGCTCACCCGGACCAATGCGAAGTGTTGAACCACCTGTCGCAAGACCCACATCAATCGCTGTACGGCGCTTTCAAAACGCCAACGCTACGGTATCTGGATAGGACAGGACCCTATTTTCACGATGGCCGTTTTGATTCATTGGCCGCTGTTATTGATCACTATGTGGATCCACCGGATTCCGGGCGCAATGGGTTGCACGAGTTAAAGCCTCTGGATCTGAACGAAAAAGAGCAATCCGCGCTAGAAGCCTTTCTAAAAATGCTTGGCCAGGACTCTCAAGTGAATAAAGAATAAAAGGCCGCTCTACATGAATAATTGGTTTATAGGCAGGCTAGCGTTCTGGGAGAGTGACTTCGATACTGAAGGAAGAATCTCTACCGGAAGGATACGGGGGACCCATGTCCATCAGCAAAGCTTTTGTCCTGTTCATTTCGGCTATTGCTATAGCAGGTTGTCAAACTTGGCCGGGAGCCGATCTTGAGGATAGGCCGGCGCCTGCTACAGGGAGTGAGCCCGGAACAGTATATGTGTCTTACTGGGATAACATTGAAGGCGCTTCGGTTTCCGATCTAACCACTATTGCGGCATTTCCTGAAGACCCCGATGAAGTTCTTCCGATTTACAGCCTTCAGGGCCCCCGTGAGAGGGGCAGCGCTTACGGCGCACGAGTTCGAGGTTTCATCGAGCCCCCCATAGACGGTGAGTACCGGTTCTTCATCAGTAGTGATGACCAGTCTGAGCTATATCTGAGCTCTACCAACGAGGAGGCAGATAAGGAATTAATCGCTTCTGTCACTGGCTGGACGAACGTCGAAGAATACGACAAGTACGCCTCCCAGACTTCCACTGTCACTGTGTTAGAGGCGGGCCAGCGCTACTATTTTGAAATTCTGTTCAAAGAACGTTGGGGTGGCGATCATTTTACAGTTGCCTGGGAAGGCCCGGGTTTTGCCCGCAGCACGGTGCCCGGAGACGCTTTGCATTCCTGGGCGCCACCTTCTGAAATTATCGAAGAAGATACGACAACATCGAAGGAATCCTACAATCTCGGATACCGGGTAGGCTTTCTGGATGGAAGCCAGAATTTGCGTTTTCAGCCCGATTATCCGCCCCTTGATGAAGATGGCGACGGCCTCTATGACAATTGGGAAGTGATCAATGGGCTCGATCCTACCAACCCGGACGATGCGGGTTCAGACCCGGATGGCGACTTCCTGAGCGCTTCCGAAGAGTTTCTGATAGGCACTACTGAGAACCTTGCAGATACAGATGGTGATGGCATTCCCGATGGCGCCGAATTCGCCATGGAACTGGACCCTCTCGATGCGAACGACGCCCAGCTGGATCCAGATAATGATGGTTACACCAACCTGCAGGAATACCAGGCAGGTACCGACATCCGTTCTGAAGCAGATAAACCAGAGGCACCCAAGATAGCCTACCTTTCAGGTTTTGCAGGCCAGTATTTCTCCGGAACAGAGTTCAACGAACTGGTATTCGTAAGGACCGACAGCGATGTGGATTTCGCCTGGGGCCGTACTGGTGCGCCACCAGGATTACCAGCGGATGAATTCAGTGTTCGCTGGGCCAGCGAGTTCATTCCTCCCCACGCTTCAGGAACTCGTGCTTACAGGTTTACGGTGAGCTCGGACGACGGCGTTCGGCTTTACCTGAACGGGAACCTGGTTATCGACCAGTGGCAGGGCCAAGCCGTGACCACCTTTACCCACGACGCTGAACTCGCTGCAGGTGAGCCGGTACCTGTCACAATGGAATATTTTGAGGGGCGCTATGATGCAACCATCAGCCTGAGTGTTACTGATCTTCAGGAAGGTACCGGGGTGTCCGCGACGGAAGCGTTCAGGGTGCCGGATCCTTCAGTGAGCTCCACGGTTGATTCTGATGGGGATGGGATGCCGGATACCTGGGAATTGTCTTACGGTACCCAGGTTTGGACAGACGACGCCGGGCAGGTGCTGAATACCGCGGGCGTCACCAATCTTGAGGCCTATGAAAGTGGGCTTGTGCCGAGGACACTTGAACCCGTTGATGATAGTAGCCAGATGCTTCCTGACGATGGTGGAGACGAGTCAGTTTCCACGTCGGGATCTTTCACTTTGACTTGGACGGCACCTTCAACGAGAGTAGGCGGGGAGGCTATTTCGTTAAGCGAAATTGATTACTATATTGTTCGCTACGGGCAATCCTCGTCTGCATTGAATCAACAGGTTGAAGTGAGGACCGGAGACACCCGCTATACGTTCGAAGGGTTAGCTTCAGGCCTGTGGTTCTTTGCTGTACAGGCGGTCGATGTAAACGGGCTGGCGAGCGAACTTTCAACCACTGTGGAGTATTCGGTGCCATAGTAACGGTATGTAATTAATTGCATAAAAGAGATGTCCTTCGAAAAATTAAACTTTGAAAAGTTCTATTATTTGGTGTCGGATTCGAAAACAGGATTGTGTCCAAATCAATTTTCTAATTTTGAGGCTGTCAAATGAGTAAAAAATCTTTCTGGCTGAAGCGCGGCTTCATAAAACCTAGGTTCAACACGTTGATTTTGGCTGTAGTTCCTTTTTTGATGCCTGGCTTTGCTCAATCGACCGTGTTGTTCGAAGAGTCCTTTGATAACCAGCCGAATTACACAAGCTCCGAAAATTTGGTTCTAAATGGTTGGACTCACAGGCGAAATGGTGAAGTAAATTGGTCACCGAGTACGGGCTATCCTGATAAGCATGATGCTTTTGAAATCCTTGACTCTAATGCCGAAAAGGCACGAGGTGGTATAGGAAAATCATTTGTCGCTTGGCGAGAATCATATGATCCAGGTTGGCAACGTTGGAACAGTGATGGCATTCTTGCTAAGCACTTTGATCAAGGTTTTGATCAGGTCTATGTCAGCTTTTATATAAGGTTCGCAGATGATTGGACTCCCGGTGGGGTAAGTAAGCTATTCCGTACCTATTATTGGAATGGAGAAGGCAGCCCTTTTAACTTTTTCGAAGATGGCAATTCAGGTCCTATATTCTTCTGGGACTATAACAGGAACAATTATGGGGTTCGTAATGTTCACGCATATAGGGGCGGCCCTCCTGAAGGTGAGCATTATACGATGACAGGTGATGATGTACCTAACACACCTAGAGGGTTGAATAACCTTGGAGATATGTCGCTAAATTTTACATATGATACCGAAGGCATGGCAGCTGATGGTGGAACACCGCAAATACCTGATTTAGTAAATGGTGGATTTATCTCAGATGATATGAATCAGACTGTTACGCATTATCAGGTATATGGTGGAGCGGGAAATTGGACAAAGGTCGCTTTTTTCCTAAGAATGAATTCTAGTCCTGGCGAAAATGATGGTGTGCTGAGGCAATGGATCAATGACGAGCAGGTATTCGTAAATAGGAACGTACGATGGGTAAAAGACAATCAGGCCAACCAAATGGTAAGTTGGAATATGATTGCACTCGGTGGAAACGATAATTGGCAGGCTTATCCGAATAGTGAGCGTCGAGAAGAGTGGTATTCGATCGATGATGTATACATTGCCACCGAAATCCCTGACGATGTTTTGAATGGCGCCGCTGATGATAGTGCGCCAAATCCCCCGACAGGTGTGACGATAGAGACAAACTGATTTAGTTGGTCCGTGTTATTAATTTATAGCGGTGAAGGCTTCAGATAAAATTTGGGTCCTTCATTCCTATAATTACACGGACCCTTACTTTTCAAAGGAGTTTTTATTTTGCTTTGAGCTTTTTCTAAAGGTCGAATTTCCAAGTCTAATGAACCCTTTCATGAGTCCCAGTGATCTTCCAATGCAATAAAGTAGATCAAGTAAATAGATGTAAGGTAAGTCTTTGATGTGCTTTCTGGGAAATTTTGACCTTATTATTCTTTTCGCTGATAAAATTGCAGGAATGATAATAACTAATGTTACTAGCGAAGCCGTTGCAATGCTGCTCTGGTGGATAAAAAGGGAAGCGACTATAGATAAAAGCAACAAGGTCCAAGTTAATACTAAATAAAACGTTGGATCTTTTAGAGAATCTTTGATGCTGGGTAGGTAGTTTTCGGAGTGCCAAATCTGCCTTTTTATGAAGTTTCTGAAACTCGTTGGATTTCCTAAATGCGATACAGAAATTTCACTTGATAAAGCGACGGTGTGTCCTTTTTTCCTCAGTTCTCTTGAAAGTTTACTGTCTTCTCCGGAAGTCAATTTTTCATCGAATAAGCCTACTTCCTCAAAGTCTTCTCGTCTAATAAATATAGCTGCTCCAAGCAAGTCTTTTTGAGGCGAAGTTGATGGCAAAAGCCAGTACCGTTCAATAAATGAAGGATTATCCTGTAGTAAACAAAATCCCCCAAAAACATAGTTTTTGTTTGCACTTAACAGCGAAACCCCTTTTTCTATCCAGTTTTCGGGAGCAATGCAATCGGCATCTATAAAAGCAATGATTTCACCTGAGCTATTACGAAAACCATGGTTCCTGACTGAGCCAACGAGTCCAGTAGGTTTACTGAGAAGTTTCACGGGATATCGCCGAGCAATATCAGCCGTTCGGTCTGTCGACATGTTATCCACAACAATTATTTCGAAGTCATCCTTTGGAAAATTTTGGTTCTCGAGCGAATTTAGGCAAGCGCCTATATATTCCTCTTCGTTGTGAGCCGGTAAAATAACAGAGACCTTTTTAGATGTCTTGGTCCTAACTTTTCGATTCATACTTTACCACTCTAAGTTTTCCTGATGGCTCTCGCGAAATTTCATTTACCCATTCATAGTTAACATAAAACGAATGGTCGAACTGATCTTGAATCCGATTCGTCATGAATGACTCAAGGCTCTTGCTGGGTTTTGACGGGGCAACCCTTATGGTAATTGTGTTGTGTGAGCTTTGAATAAATTGTATGCCCTGTATCATATGGCCGAGCTTTTTAGCATCCTCAGCAATATAGAGAAAAAACTCTCCGTGAAATTTCTCGCCTTTGCTATTTATAAGAGCGTCGTACTCTCTCCCAAATACGCTATCTAAAACATCAAGCGTTCGACCACATTCACAGGGTGTAGGTCTGATCACTCCGTAGTCTTTTATTCTATATCTTATAAGTGGCATCGAATAATTTGTTAGGTCCGTGACAACTATTTCACCCGCCTGCCCTGGAAGAACTGGATTTCCCTTCGTGTCAATAACTTCGATGATAGAATTCTCCATGTTTAAGTGGAGCCTACCATGCTCACATTCATGCGCTATGGTCCCAACTTCCCCGCACCCATACTCATCGAAAACACGACAGCCAAAGACGCTCTCAATTCTTTCTCTTGTTGGTCTTGAAAGTGCTTCAGACGTTGTTATGACTGAGCATATATTTAATTTTGGTTTTCTTTTTGTTGTTTCTATATAGTTGGCTAGTTCTTCAATTATTGATGTGTATCCATATAGATAATCTGGATTGAATCTTTCTAGCTTTATTACTGAACGATCGAAAGACTTATCATTATACCCGAAAGCGGTGATTCGAATTCGGTGGCAAATTATGTCGATTAATTTAGATCTTGCCCGCTCCTTTAGGTTTCTAGGAATGCCCCAAAACCTAGCTTGGCGATCTCCAACTTTAATGCCTGCCCAATGATATGCTCGCCAAGAAGCGGCCATTTCTTGAGCGATACCCTTGCTGTTTTTGATAATCGAAACGGGTGCGCCCGTTGACCCGCCCGAAGTTTTTGATCTTTGTAAATGTCCAAATTTTGAGATGAGCTGATTCTGATTGGCGCGAAGAATGTCTTTATCCAAAAGCGGAATGCTTGCAAGCTCTTCAAGCGATGTTATTTTGGATGGAACTTTATCGCTATAATAGATGGTGTTTGATTTCGCCCAGGATATTATTGAGTTTAATTTTTCGAGCTGAATAGATGTAAGCCGATCTTTTGGGAGATATTGATTTTTTTCGTAGAGCGCCAATATATCATAAAAGCTTTCTCCCCTTAACTTTAAAGTAAATTCAAAAAGCAGCTTAAATAAGTTATTTCGAAGATTCATTTATAGAGCTCTTGAGCTGGTCGGGTTTTTTATTGGGGATTTGATCATTAATTATGCGGTTTCTTAACCGTACCGCCGGATTGCCAGCGAGTACATCGCCATCGGTAAACGATCGCGTTACAACGCTTCCGCATGCTACCACCGATTGCTTTTCTAAGTTTGAAATAATTACGGAGCCGTTTCCTATCCAACAGTCCTCACCTATACTAATTTTCTCATATGAGCCGCCTTGGTGCTGGATTGGTTGGCTTGGATCGCCAAAGTTGTGTTGTTTTGCACCACTAAGAATATGTACTCCGCTGCCGACCAGCGTATCTTCACCAATGCTGCACTTTCCAATATTGCACTGAGGGCCGATGTAAACTCCTCGCTTTAGAGTGGTGTTGCGGTGAGAAAAAAGCGTTAGGAACCCAATATATATGTCGTCGGAGGTGCCGGGGCAGGCTAGCCGATAAAAAGCTGCTCGAGTATAGCTGCCGAATTTTCCGGGTATGAGGCTTAGGGCCTGTGAAAAACCTTGAAATATGGAGTCTTCTTGTCCCAAGATAGCGAGACAGATAAACAATAAATATAGCGGCGCTACCAGAATTAGAAAAAGATATTTTAGGGTTCGTTTGACAATATTCCGAATTCTCATCGTCGATCCAGTCTCGCCATCAGCCAAGCGTGTTCTTTAGAGGGGCTGAAGTTCGATAGCCCTCGTGTCAAACGTGACAAAATTCTGACAAATAGTGAAAACCAAGTTAATTCAAATTGAGCTAAGCCTATAACGGGTGCGGTATGCTGGGGAAATGTATCTAACTCCGATTGATGAGGTCCGTAATTTTGGAGGAGGATCACTTGTATCCGAGTGAAATGCTTTTCAGGGCTGGTTTGTAAGGAACTGGAGACTTGCTCCAACCAATCTTCTGCTTGTTTCTTGTAGATTTTTGCTCGGTCGGGCCCAACGATTGTTGCTGCTTGGTACAGGAGCATAGCTTTTCGGATCTCCTGAGCCTTCCAAGTGTCGTTAGGAAATTCAAGCTGTTCCGCACTTTCGAGGAAAGGGCGTTCATTGTGTAACATCCAGTCTGCGTAGTGCAAAACTGAAAGCCTAGCGAAACTATAGTGCTCGTCGATCTCGTCGAATTGTATCTTTATCCCCAGGTAACGAATGACGGAGTTTAGAAGTACAAGGTAAGACCAACCCGTTTCCACATCTAATAAGTTGCGCTTTGATATATCGTCTGTCGGATGCAGGGTTTGGCGAATGACGCTTTCAGCTAGAGATAGCCAAGCCTTATCAGGTTCGAGTTGCGAGGCGTCAAGGAGGGTGTTGATGTAATTCCCCGTGCCACGCGTAAAAGGATATGGGTAGGCTGTTATAGCTTCTCCGCGAATAAGTGCTCTAATGTTCGGCATGTCCTGCTTCTTCAGCGCCAGTAATTGTTCCAGAAACCCGCCTTGTCCTTCGTGGAAATTTTTTATCCACTCTGCAAGATTCAGCACTGCCTGGCGGGAGGAATCCGATCCGGTGAGGTAGTAATGGTAGAGCAAACCTGTTGTATAGCAGTGTTCAGCTGCAGGGCCGCCACCCGTCTGGCCTGGTGTAGAGCTTGTACTGTTGTGCCGGCTGAAGGTTCGATGGGTAGCGGTATGCGCTGGCAAGTAATGATCTGTGTGCCAGAATAGGCCATTATTGTACTCCGCTCGGTCCTGGTGTGTGTGATAGATGTCGATGTCTTTTACATGGCGGGCCAAGTCATCCATCAGTTCAAACCAGCGCCTATCTCCCGTTCTGGCAAACTGTCTGGCAAAACCATAAATGGCGTCATACTGGTTATTGTAGTGAGAGATCAGCGGCTTTTCGTCCGGGTGTTGATAAAGTGTTTCGTGATCTGCGAAGAGGTCCCCGAAGTTTCTCCACCCGTATTCGTCAATAATCTCGCGTTTTGCAAAAAAGTTATTTGGGCCATCAAGCCCTTCCTGAATAAGGCGTTCTAACGGCCCTTCGGCAGCTTCGGCAGAAAACCAGTGGAAGGCTTCAGCCTTCTCATAAACTTCGGGCTTCAGGGTGGGGCAGAGGGGCTCTCGTGCCCAGTCCAATCCGCCCTTGTCCCGGCCGTAATTAAGCCAGACTGTCTGGGTTTTGCGCTCTCCACCCTGCAATTCGTAGGGTTCGGCAACGTCCTCAGGGAACAGTCCTACGTGTACTGTTCCATCCCTATGCTCTATAGATGAGGGGAAATTTTGCCAGAAGTGCTGTAGGTAGGCTTGAACCTGGTGTTTGGAGTCTTGCAAGCCGGAGATCGGTTGGGCGCGAAGGCCCGGTGTGTTGGGGGTTCCTGGCCAGGCAAGCTCATAGCCGCGGAAGCGGGGAATCGGTTTGCCGGAAGCCCCCAGATGGTTGCAGCTGTCCCAGGCCTCACCGCCACTGGAGTCCTGATACAGTTTGAAAGGTTGCGATGCCGGTGTTTCGAGTTGCGGCCCATCCGCTTCCGCTTGGATCCAAGCAGTTTCAGCGCTGCTGAGAGCAACATCCAGCCCGAGCGCCCGGAAGTGAATTGATCCGGGATCTCCCAGATCCCATAAGCCGCCAGGGTGACGGGCTCTTTGAGGATTGTGTATGCAAAATTCCAGCTTGGCATTCTGGCAGCCTGCCCAGAATTGCAGCCGGCACCGAAACTGGGCCAACCGATTGCCTGCAGTTGCTATCCAGTCGCCGGAAAGCTCTATGGAAACAGACAGAGGCCCCTGATCAACGACCTGCCATCCGGTCTCTGAATGTGCAGTGCAAGGCGCCCCCCCGGCATCTTGGCACCTCAGGATGTGTTCCACGACTGAATCGTTATCAGAACCATAAACGGGGTCGGAAAATGTTTTCAGCCACGACGGCTCGCCGGGCTTAAATCGAAACAGGGCGACGCCGGTGGACACGGTTATTTCACCATCGGCCTGCGTGTCTATTGTTGCTTCAGGCCAGTTCACGCGAGTTTCCGGCGGGGCGGATTGAAGGATTACGGTTTCGGTCTGCCCGGCCTCGATATCGGCAAGAAAGCTTAATAGCAACCAGCGGATCGAGTGATCCGGCCAAAAAGCCGTGACGGAGTGTTGAAAAGGCAGGCCGCTGCTTGAGGATTGTTTAGAAAGATAAAGGTTGGCCTTATCGGCGAATAAAGCACCCTTTGGAAGTGGAATACCAAGCTGAACCGGTTCACCCTTTCGGGGTATATCAGCTTCTTCCCTGAGATGAATGGCAATTGGTTCCATTGTTTCTGCCTACTGCTTATCCCTGAGCTAGATAGAATACGGTGTTTTCTCGGTAACATAAAGTAACATATTTCGCGCTCAAAATGTCAGCCACGGTTTGGACCGACCGCTGGCTCCTTGGTGGCAGAAGCGGTCTGTGTGTGGCTGAATTTACGTGGACGAACGCCGTTCAAGAGAAAGGAAAGAACCCTCGATCTCGCTATGCCCTGATGCGCCATCATGGTGGCCGCAAATGTCAGTGCGGTTATGATCGGGTAGGCAAGATAGATGTTGATCTGCAGGCTCACGAACAATATGCCCAAGGCTACCACCAGAATGTGGTGCAGAAGGTAAATGCTGTATGCAGAGGCGGAAACAAGTCGCAGAGCGTGGTTTTTATAGTCGAGCAGCCGCTTGAAGAAAAAGAAGCACATTGAGGATAGGAAGAGAATAAGGGTGGAGCTGTTATAGGCGCTGGCAACCTCGTACAGAAAGCTATTCTCTACCACCGCATACTTGCAGTAGAACGAAGCACCATAGGCGATCAGGAACGTCAGAAACTCTTTTTTTCCAGGGTTAGAGAAACGATCCAGCAAACGTTGACTGTACCCAAACAACAGCCCGACTGCGAAAAACTGGAAATAGAAAAGCAGAAGAAAGGGGCTGGTAACGCTGAAGAAATTACCGTAAATATCCACTATTCGGTTCAAGCCGTATATACCTGAGATAAGGAATGGGAACGCGAGAATTGCTCCGAGATAGATCCAGCGGCCTGCCAGAAACTCGCTAAGCTTTTTCAAAAGGCTGTGGATTGGTTTAAAACTGAAGAGCGCCCAAACAACCAGGTTGTAAATACTGAGATTGATCAAGAACCACAGGTGCGACACCCAGCCACCCTGGGAGAAAAAAGTCCCAAAATCCAATGGTTGATCATGATGATGCTTGACCAGGATTTCCTGGATAACGTTAAGCGTTAGCGCTGTGAAGGCCAGGGGGACAATTAACCGGATAAGCCGGTCCGTGATGTCGATTCGCTGTTTTTTCAAGTAAATGTAAGTAAAGAAGAAGCCGGACACCATAAAGAATGCCGGCATTCTGAACAGATTTATGAAGTCGGAAATTCCGGCAAAGACGATGCTGGTTTCGCTGCTTGAAACCAGCCAGAAATGGTTTGGGCTGAATATGTTGGCAGTGTGTAGGAGGATACCCAGAATCATGAGAATGGCTCTCATGGAGTCCAGATAATGAATTCTCTCAGTGCCTAGCATTCCTTAGGGGCCTCCTGCAGGAAAACGCGATATCCGTCTCTCGTTAAGTGTACGCCATCTGCAAGATAATATTTTGGTAAAACCTCATCTGCCAGAGGGGAATCGATCACCATTATCTTTGGATGGCTCTCCAGCGAGTCAAGTCTTTCGTTCAGCAGACGCAACTTGGTATGGAAGTCAGAGCGCGCAGGCGCCAGCTTGGGTTTGATTATAACCACGCGAGCCTCTGGAAACCTTTCTGTAAGTCGATCGGAAAGTACTGTGAACTGGTGAATGGCAGATTCAACGGACGTTCCGTAGACGATATCGTTTTCGCCGGCATAGAGGAGGACCCAATTCAGGTCCGCTGGCAGGAAGCTGTAATCGAGATAAAGCGACAAATGGCCAAGTGTTCCTCCACCGAACCCTCTTCGGACAAGCCCCGGGCATTGATCGAAGAGATCAAGGGGCAGGGATCTGATGGAGCTGCTGCCCATGGCGACAGCCTGAATGTTGTGGCTGCGTACTATGTCGTTTACCCAGTACCGTGCGTAATCAGAGACTTTGTAGGTGATGATTACGGCAGCGGCTATCGTGACGGAGAAGAAAAGTGCAATCAGTGATTTTTGTGAAAGGCTGCGGGTAGTTGGGCTCATAGAAAGATCGACCGTTAGCGCGAGCTTGTAAGCAACTTCTCGTGTCTCAGGCGCATAAGTTGTTCTTTAGCTTCATCACAGTCGCGTGATGTGCAGTTGGCCTGAAACGTCAGTAACGCAAATCTGTTCTGGCCACTAAGTATCGCCGGAATTTGCAGTAGTTTTGCGATTCGGTAGCTACTTGTCTCGTGCGAACCTACCAGAAAGCTTTGGAAAACCGCTACCCGGTTACGATTCGCCAGGTTCTGATAGACGGTGATGCCCTGTTTATTTTGGTCGACAACCGGAAACCAGTCCCCGGTTTCGAGTACACCGACCAGATAGGGTACGAGCTTGTCTTCTCCCGAGGTTCGGGACGACTGAGCAATGGAAACCCATCCTCCAGCCTCAAATTGAACTACCTCATGAGTCATGCCTGATGGAGGATAGACGTTTATCGGAAGAGCTTCTGTTGAGACAGCTGAATGTGCCGGGGCTTTGAGTTGCCAGACAGGGGAGGGAGTCGTAGCGGATTGAACCACACTGATCCCGACTGTCCCGACAAGAAGAGCTGGAATCAGAAAGAATAACCCCTTTTTGTTGATCCTCATTATTCTGATCTTTGCTTGTTGTTGGCGCCTGAGAACAGGCACCAACCAGAAAGCGGGTATTATAAAGATTGCGAATACGATCCAGCCGAAGAACTCGTGGTCCCTGACCAAGCTGCTCTCCATGTTCGTGTAATAGGCGATGAGCACCAGCGCAGTGATGCGTATCCAGTTAACAAGCAGAGCCAAGGATACCCCCAGCATCAATGCAGCTACCCATCCCTTCCAGCGATAATCGTTCAGAATTGCAGTCATTGAAGCCAGCAATACTGAGGTTGCCAGGTAACGGATTCCCGAGCAGCCGTCGGCAATAACGAGACGTCCGTAAGGGAGCGTTATGTTGGCGCCCTCAATGAGAGCCGTGATTCCGAGAAGTGATACCAGGTTACCGACAACAACCGACGCGAAGTCAACGAGATACGGGACCAGATCAGCCCAGATCGGAAGCGATAATGAGAAAAGTAGAACATATGGCACAAATTTCAAGGCTGACTGAAAACCGTAGAGTGTCCAGCACGTTAAAAGCATACCGGCTGGAACCATGAAATAGGCGAGTGTGTCTATGCGGACGAGCTCGAGTAGCCCCCAAAGCACTGCAAGAAAAAACAGTAGAGTCCCAGCTGCCTTCGATGGGCCCCGCGTTGCGGCAGACGTTAAGGGTGGATGAAGAAGAACCACTCCTATGAAAAGAACGAAGGTAGGAAGGCCGTGAGCGAGAACCTGCTCCCACTTTAACCACTCCTGAAACAGCCTGAGCCACGTGGACCAGAACAACGGGAATGTGATTAATATGGCTATCAGATAGGGGAGGGCTAATGGAAACTGCTGTGACGTCGTCCTTAACATCGGTTCCTGAACTTCCTTAAGTTACTTCTTCGTCTTCCTGTCAGTCTAACCGAAATCAAATATGGTTGCCTGAAGATTTTGTTGGTCGACTGACGGAATTTGCTTTATTCAATTAAGGATAATAATGACAACAATAACTGCGCCCGGAGCGTTTTCTTATCGGAGAGCCAGAATTCAATGGTTGCGCACAGAGTCCGGCTGGGCAGGTTGCCTGTGATCGGGGCATGCAAACGTCGAAAGACTTTACAGATCCGTAATATCTGAGCCATCGAAACGCCCAAATGATATTTAATCGATTGAAAAAATGCAGTTTTTGATTAATGGCACTGAAAATGCTGGTACCTAGGTCCGCGGAATGTCCGGTTTTTCGGCTGAGGCACCACGGGATATGGTTCATAAATGAATAATGGAGTGTTCACATGAAACTATTCAAAAGAACTGCGGCGACGGTTGCGCTCTTGGGTGTGGTTGGCGGTGCAAATGCAGGTATCATTTCATTTTCGGGCTCTGGTGGCGTTGTGGACAGCAGTTCTCAGACAAGTACGCTCTCAGTCCTTGTAGGTGATATTGCTGGTTATGTTGACTCGATTTTGGACGTTAATTTAACGGTTGATTTCTCAAAATGCTCTATTTCCGCTGACTCCAGCGGATGTATTGGTGATGGCGGTTTTACCTTTAATAGTGAAATTGAGTTTGATCTGGCTCATTCGGGCGTTAGTGTTGGTATTGTTGATCCGGGTACGTTTGGTGGTCAAGACGGTAATGCGCGAGTTGAGCAAACATATGATGATGAAGCCCTCGCGGCAGTGGGTGGTTCCTCCCTTTTAGACGGAGCATTCCAACCGGTCGGAAGCCTTAGCGATTTTGACGGTTTGAGCGCACTTGGTCTTTGGTCATTCACTTTCCGTGATACTGTTGGTGCGGATGCATTGGTGGTGCATGACTGGACTCTGGATATTGAGCTTGCAGAAGTGACGGCGGTTCCTGAACCCGGGACATTGGCCTTATTGGGGCTTGGATTGTTCGGCTTGGCCGCCACCCGACGAGCACGCAGGGAGTAATCATTGAGTTGAGGTAAGCTCCTTCCTATGGGAAGGAGCTTACCTTTGAAAGGGAAGGTAGAGTGATATAAAGCCGAAGAATCGATTCTTCGGCTTTATATTTTGCACTATGCATTACATGAGTAAGAGATTTATTGCTGTGTCTTGCGTCTACGTGCCGCACCAAGGCCGAGCAAACCAAGACTTAGCATGGCGAGTGTCCCCGGTTCGGGTACGGGAATCTCAAAGCGGTATTCATAACCGTCATACTCATCGTTGAATACTACCAGAGCATCAGGGTTCCGGTACTCCGAGCCAATGAAGATTTCCGACGCGGTTGTTGCTCTGCTGTCATTCAGGTTTGGACCTTCATTGAACAATGAGGAGCCCAATGTGAATTCCAGCAGCTCGTAGCCGGAGTCGAGGGTGAAGTTAAGTCCATCGAAATGGCCAGTGGTGTTTGTCGAGCTGTCAAACGTTATGAATTGCAAGTACCCGGGAATGTCGTACAGGTCTGAGCTGTCACTGCTATTAAAGTGAAATTCTTCATACTCCCCCAGATCCCTATTAACAAAACGTAGTGAACCAAACCAGGTCGGATTGGTGTCCACGCCAGGGGAGGTCCATCTCATGAACCAGTCCTTGGAGGCTTCTTCGTCGTTCCAGATGTAATAGCCTGGAGTATTATTATCGAACTTCCAGTGTTCTGAGTAGTCGGTTGGCTGATTTTGGGGTGTAATTGACGACCAGCTCGACGGGCCGCTCGTTGGTCCAAGGTATTGAGGGGTTGCAAAGGCGTTACTCGCTAGCAAGAGCGTCGCACTTACAGCTAAGGTTTTAAACATCATTACAGCATCCTTAATAGTTGATTGCTCTCCATGCAGCTCGGCTGACTGAGTAAAACCAAGCGCCCAGTCCCGTAGCTTTCCGTCCCACCCTCACGAGTGGTTTGGCAATAGACTTGCGAAATGCCAAGTCTTAAATAGTTTCTATGCAAATGTCGGGCCATAAAAAATACACCTTAAAATCAATCAGATGAGAAGGTGGTCGAGGCTGGCTGTAAAGTGATTCGACACTTTTGAGAGATGAGGAAGTACAGATTTCCGGGAGGCCGCTCTATGCACCGTTCGAGAATAGAGTGGGTGTCAATAATTCCGACACCCGCTCGAGACGGTTGTTCTTAGTGTGGCTGGAACGGCTTAGAGCGACCGCTTAACGGTCTCTAAGTGTTGTTTGATTTCGTCGTTTTCCGGGTTTAGCGCCAGCGCCCGCTCGATGATTGGCTCTGCTTTCTGGTGCTGGCCTGCAAGATGAAGAATCCAGCCGTGGGTGTCGAGTATGGACGGGTTTTCAGGGGCCAGTTCCATTGCCCGGGCTGACAGCTCTACGGCTCTTTCTGTATTTATCTCCTTGATCAGCCAGGCCAGATTATTAAGTGCTATGGGATTTTCTGGCTGCATTGCCACAGCGGTTTCATAGTTGCCGATCGCGCCTGCTTCATCGCCGTTCCTCATCTGGAACTCTGCTCGGGTCAGAATGGCTGCAGGGTTGTTGGGTTCCGTTGACACCCAGGTGTCGGTCAACTGTGCAAGGGATGTCGGTGACTGGGTTTGTGCCAGAGCAATCAGAACGGGCAAAAGCTCGGTCCTTTCGGATTCTTGCCAGCGATTTTCGAGATAGTTCCACGCTGCCTTTTCTCCCTGGGTTGAGCTCAGAAGTCTCGCTCTCAAGAGGTCTGTAGCGGGTTGCTGCCCATGGGTCTGTTCGATGTCCTCAAGACCGGCAAGTGCCTCCTGATGATTACCCTGCCGTGCAAGGAGGTTTATCGGTACGAGCGCGAAGCGCAGATTGTTGGGCTGAAGAGAGATAGCTTCGGCAGCCTTTTCGCGAGCTAATTGCCAGTCATCGCTGTTAGCAGCAGCGTCAGCTTCAGCAACCAGCAACTCGCCGTTTACAGCGCGGGTCACATTCGTCTCGAACCCTGCTGGTATGCTGGATAAGAGCTCGCGGGCAGCTTTTGGTTGGCCCTGTTGCAAACGGATGCGAGCGGAAATGGCAAGAACGTTTGGCTCCAATTCAGGGTATTCCGTGCCAGTTGCGTCCAGCCACTCAATGACTTCTTCAAGATCATGGTCCATGGCATATAGCCGACCAGCCTTCAGGAGCAGGTCGCTGTTATCGGGTCTCAGCGCTGCTGCTTGGCGAAGCGTTTTGGCGGCTTCCGTCGTCTGTTCCTGATCTTCGTAGACCGAGGCCAGCGCGATAAGCGCCATCAGGTTATCCGGTGAAGCCTTGATCTGACTTTTCAGTCTGGATTGAGCTTGATCCGTTTCACCCAATCGATGTTCGGTTACTGCTGCAAGTGTGACCGCGATTGGCTCGTCGGAAAAACCGTTTAGTAGAGATTGTTTAACGTCGCTGGCCTCCGAACTCTGGCCTGAGCCCAGAAGCAATGCAAGGTAATTTTGGGTGACGGACCAGTCGGTCGGGCTCTCGGTGAATGCGACTCTCATCTGGCCCAGTGCTTGCTCTTGCTGTCCCTGACCTATGTAATGTCTGGCTAAGGCGAGCCTCAGGCGGGAGCGGCTTGGATCAAGTTCCAATGCTTTGCTGAGGCTCGCAATACCCTCGGTTTGTGATTCGGGCAGAGAAAGCGCCAGCAGACCATGCATAGCCAATAGCTCCACTTCATTGGGGCGGGCCTCAACGGCCCTTGAGAGGATGCTCAGGGCCTCTTTTCGCTTGCCACTATCGATCTGCGCGATGGTTGCAGCCCGAATGAACGGCGTCGGTGTGGTTTCTGCGTCTACATTCTCTGTGAGCAGTGACTCGGCTTCATCGCGTTCGCCTTGCTGAAGTTTGAGAGCACCCAGCATCAGGGCAACTCGCTCATTCTCCGGGTTTTGCTTTATCAGATCCTCGAGCGTGGCACGCGCTGTGTCCATATCGCCCTGTTGGATGGCCTCAATCGCAAGTTCAGCCCGTTCGCGAGCGTCTGAATCGGTGTTCTCCGCCAAAATTTTGTTGTAAACCTGGGCTTCGGTAATACGACCCTGTTCGGTCAGGCTCCGGGATAAAAGCGTTAAGATATTTCTGCGAACTGGCAAGAAAACGTCGGAGCTGGGTAGTGCAGAAGTGGCGTTTGTAAGAGTCTCAGTAGCTTGTTCGGCATTGCCAAGGCTGTAATTTGCGAGTCCGCTAAGGTAGAGAACGTCAGCGTCATTGCCATTCCGCTGGGTCCACGCTGTAAGTAGCTCCCGGGCTGCCTGTGGTTTAGCCGCAGCCAGTAAAGTTTCGGCAAGGCCGGTTACTGCCGCTTTGTAATCGGGATTGTCTTCAAGTATGGCGTTAAATTGCTGGCTGGCAGAGCCAGTGTCTCCGGCAAGTTGGTGGCTCTTGGCAATAAGGGCCCGTGTCTGCAGTTTGTCAGTATCCGAATCTGGAGAGAACTGTTCGAGCGTTTCCCGGGCCGACAGGTGCTTGCCTCGCTCTACGTATGCCTGAGCCAATGGTAGCGCTACTTCATCCGGTTTTTCCTGAAGCCATGGCTGAAGTAGGTCTTCGACCTGGTTATAGGCGCCGATCTCATTATATATATCCGCAAGAGCCACGACATGACTCACATTGTTGGGCTCCTTTTCAATTGCATTACGCATTTCAAGAAGTGCAGAGCGATAAAGCCCCTGTTGCGCATAGGTTTCTGCTCGATTTACGTGGGAGAGGGCTTCGGAGGACTCTGTCTGACTATCGCACCCGGTTAAGAGCAGCGTTGAAAGTAAAAAACTGAAGAGCAATAAAGCGCGGCAAGCAAAGGCGGCGTTCTTTTTCCTTGTTTTCATCTGAGACTACTCCTTGGAACTATTTTGGCGATACAACTGAGTGCCTAAGCGTCTGAGGTCGCTGCAGATGTATCGATTTTATATTTGTCGGTCAGGTTATAAAGAGTGGGTCTGGTGATGCCTAGTAGCCTGGACGCCTGCGCCATATTGAATCCGGAGGTTTGAAGCGCCTGCATGATCGCTTGTTTTTCGGCCTGTTCTCTAACATGCCGGAGGTTTATGAGGGCTGGGCCGTTTTCATTCGAGCAGGACAACTCCAGATCTTCCGGTGTTACCTTTTTCCCTTCCGCCATAATCGTCGCTCGTTTGATCTTATTGATCATCTCCCGAACGTTGCCTGGCCAGGCATAACGGTCGATGGCTCTTATGGCATCCTCTGAAAAGGAGAGGTTCTGGCGGTCCATCTGTTTGCCAAGAGATTTGAGCAATGACTGGGCGATAACCAATGCATCTCCGTCGCGGTCCCGAACTGCAGGAACCTCAAGTGTGATCTCACTGATTCTGTAATAAAGGTCTTCCCGAAAGTCGCCTTTGTCAATGAGTTCACGAACATCTCGATGCGTTGCGCAAACTACCCGGACATCCACTGGAATAGGCTTCACTGAACCGACCCGGTCGATGACTCGCTCTTGAAGAAATCTCAGCAACTTCGCTTGAAGAGACATCGGCATATCGCCTATCTCATCCAGAAACAGTGTGCCTCCATTGGCGCTCTCGATCTTGCCTTTCTTGCTCTGATTGGCCCCGGTGAATGAGCCTTTTTCGAACCCGAACAGCTCGCTTTCCAGAAGGTTTTCAGGAATTGCCGCACAGTTTATTGCTGAAAAGGGTTTATCGGATCGAGGGCTGAGATCATGGATTGCACGGGCGATGAGTTCCTTCCCCGTTCCAGTCTCGCCGGAAATGAGTGTGGTCACATCAGTGGGAGCGACCCTTTCAATGGTTCTGCAGACCGAGAGCATTTGCGGGCTTGCGGCAACGATACCCTTGATGCTTGTACCGTTCCTCTGCCTGATCAGGTCTTGATTTTCTCTTTCCAGTTCCGCCAGACGAAACGCCCGATTGACGACGAACGTAAGAATGTCGGCGTCAAGCGGCTTCTGGTAAAAATCAGAGGCTCCCATTCCTATGGCTTTGACAGCATTTTCTTTGTCTTCTCTGCCAGTCACCACGATTACCTTAGTGAGAGGGGCCAGCCTGAGAATCTCTTCGAGTAGCTCAAACCCCTGTGAGGCGCCGCCAGGATCGGGCGGGAGCCCCAAGTCCAGGGTAATCACTTCAGGTTCTATACGTCTCAGCGCAGCAAGGGCGGAATCCTGGTCAGTCGCTACCGATACGTCCAGGTCTTCACTGAAACACCAGCGCATTTGACTCTGGAGGCCGGGATCATCCTCTACTATAAGAAGTCGTCTACTCACAACTGCTGTAAATCCTTTTTTGGAGTATTTCCTCGTACCTGATTTTTAACCGAACGTTGGCACTTTGCAATGGGGGTTTTCTCTCCACCCCAAAAACGACGATTATTTGGCACCCTCCTGGGCGCCTGCGACAACGATGGCTGACTGATTCTTTAGAGCGTGCAATTTTCTCGGCTGCGGTTCCGCGAGTGGAATTCTTACAGAAAAACAGGACCCTATTCCGGGCTCACTCGTAACATCAATACTGCCGCCCAACTTCTGAATATAGTCTCGGGCCTGATACGCTCCAATTCCCATGCCTGTGAGGCCCTTGGTACTCTCGAAAGGTTTGAATAGTTGGGTGCTAATGAATTCTTCTGTCATACCGCACCCCGTATCCTGGATAAACAGAACCACGTTACCTTTCGCATTTTTTAAAGTAAGAATTACTTCTCCGTCCTGAGGCGTTGCATCCTGTGCATTCTGAATCAGATGCCCCAATACGCTTTTTAATTGTTCCGAGTCGGCATTAATCATCGTTTGCGGCGGTTTGCCTTCAAGGTGTGGTGCCGGTGGTCGGCCAGCGTAGTGATCGACGAGTTCCCCCACCAGAGCTGTCAGATCGATTGTGCGACACTCACTGGTCGTGTCTGTCGAAGGTTTCCGAATATGGTCAACGAGGTTCGACATTTTTCGAACCGCGTGGTCGGTAGTGTTGATCATATCGTCAATAAAAGCCGGGTTGTTCCTGTGTTTTGGGGCATTTCTCACCAACAATGAAAGCTGCGCTATGACGGTTTTCAGATCATGGACCATAAACGCAGATGCTTTACTGACGGCCTCAAATTGCATGGCTCGTGACAAACGATTCTGAGCATCGGACTGGGCCAGAAGGTTACAGGTCTGTCTTGCAACGACCTTGATAAGGTCAAAGTTCTCCCAGTTGAGCTCGACCCGGGCGTAGGGATTGCCGATCATCGCTATGCCGTAAAGCTCATTTCCAAGATAAAGTGGGATTACGAGCCACGCTTCCGGAGTCTTGGCAATTGCATCGGGTATCTCCAAGAGGTTATAGCTTACCGGATCGGTACGGTATTCATGCAGATCCACGATCCACTCGCGCTCTTTGAAAAAATGCACCAACTCCGAATCGGCATCAATAAGCGTAAATTTGGGAGTAGTCATATTGATGCAGCTCTTAAGAACGTAAACTCCCTGTTCGCCTTTCACCCAGATGACCCCGGCGTTGCTTTCAACCAACCCGGAGAGTATTCGTATAACTCTTTCGGGCAGAGGCGGATCATCGCTCAGGTCAGCCAACTCCCGGGTCAACCTCAGCCATTCCTCGCGGTAATCATACTTGTAGTCGAAAAAGTTCTGACTGATCAGAACCATAAGTTTTGCGCGTAAGCGTCGGGAGAGAAGAAGCGTAACAAGGAATGTTACTGCTATTGCCAGGAAAAGAACTCGAAGAGAATCTCCCCAGGTTCCGCCTAGAACTCGAACGTAATACCCTCCAATAGCTAGGAAAAGAAGGTAAGCGCCCGCGAATGTTAAGGTGCCTGCATGGAAAACAGCAGAGCGTGATAGCTGGAAATCTACCGGCTGCTTGCGAGTGTTAATAACGTTAATCGCAAATAAAGGTACTAGTAACGCATTCACGAATCCTCGCGCGTTCCAGAACGAGTCCGCAACGTGGCCAAAAAGTAAGGCATCGGCGTACATGAAGAAGTCGAATGCGAATACGGTGGCAACACCGATACAAAGATATTTCATGCTTGAGCGGCCAAACGCGGGGGAGTTGCGCCAGATCTGCTCGACTAGCGAAAGACCCATCAATGAAAGGGCAATCTGCCCGAGGACCTTGGTCTTGCCGTCAAGGATGGATAAGCCCAGGAAGTACTCAAACACGCCAAAAGTCAGCAGAAGCAGCACCAAGAGAATGGTCGAAACACCGAGAATCCGCTTTAACTGATTGGTGAGGCTGCCCTGCCGAAGCGAGTCCCGAAGCATCGTGAAAAGAAGCGTTATCCACGCCGCGTCTCTCAGAAGTTCAAGAAGGTATCTAATGAAGAAGCTCGGAAATTCCCAGAGACTTTGAGCAACCACGGCGGATGACCACAACGTAGTTACCACAGCGGCAAGAAGCAGTGCACGGTCCTCATCTCGTCGCAGATAGCGAGTGGCAACGAGAATGCTGAGCAGACCAAAGGTGAGCGCCGCCGCCGCGTAACTAATTAGACTGAAATCTTCAAACATCCGATGTTATGCAACCCGACATGTTAGTTTGTATTCGTCTGGTTTGACGGAACGTTAAGAGTATAGACCACAGAATAGATGTGTTTTGTCGAATTCCTGGGTGTCCGTTTCTTTTACAGTCTAACTGTTCTGATATCCCGCCGATATTTTCTGATTACACTAACCTTATGAAAATAATATTAAAAGGTGTTCATTGGCACCTTTTCTGCTGTGTCTAATCACCAACAGCTGAGTTGTGGATTGGAGGGTTGTATGTCTAACAGGTTGTTTTCAGTTGCTATCGCCGGAGCACTACTTGCGGGAGGAGCAGGAGTTTCAAATGCAGCTCCTGTTACAGTCGATCTCTACTATAACGGGTTCTCTTATTCCGGCCCTGGCGACTCGGGCTATAAATCAGGCGGCATCAGTGGTGCTGGTGGTGTCAGAGCCGGGATGTTCAATTTCAGTGTTCGTGATGGCATTGAAAATGAGTATTTGTCCTGGTCCGAGACCCTTGACGCGTACTGTGTGGACACCGCCACCTATCTCAAGGAGGGCCAGTGGGTCAGTTACACCTTGAAGAGTGCCATAGACTACTTCGATTCTTCAGCATTGAATGACATTGATAGACTCTATGGAGACGTCGAGAGTGGCGTAAATTCCGGGGCTTCCTCCGCTGCATTTCAGTTGGCACTGTGGGAGATTGTCAACGAGGGGCAGAGCGGCTACAGCTTGGACTCGGGTGATTTTAAATCCTGGAGCTTTGGAAGCGTTGAAAGCCAGGCAGAGATCTGGCTCGATAACCTGGCTAGCGATGTCCGAGGATTCGATTTCTACGTGCTGGATTCAGACTATTCTCAAGATCTGTTGGTGATGAGTCCCAAGCCTTCAATCAAGGTCTCTGAACCGGGTACTCTGGCGCTCCTGGGTGTTGGTATAGCGGCAATTGGTTTAAGACGGCGTAGAACTCAGTAATAGGAACTGGTCTGACACGGGGGCACCGATTGGCGCCCCTTTCGTTTCTAGCGTTGCAGGACTATCAGGTTTTATACCGGCCTCTTATTCTCCCGATAAAACCGAAAAATCTCTTTCAGCGGCCGCTTGGGCTCAAACCCAAACTCCTTCACAAACGCCCGCCCGTCAATCACCACCGGATACTTGAAGAACGCCATCAGGTAAGACGGAAAACTCTTCAGTTTCAGTGTTCCGAGTATCATTTTTGGAACCATCGGCGGGATGGAGGGCACCTGAATCCGCTTGCAGCCACAGAGCTTGAGCGCGTGTTGATAGGCCACCCAGTCCTGCGGAGCGACGTTGTAAACGCCACGTGTCGGTTTTTTATACGCAAGGACAATGGCGTCCGCCATGTCATCAATATGGATGAACTGCATCATGGGCGAGAAGCCTGCCAGCACCGGTGCCCGCTCGCTGGCAAGCAGGGTGCTGATGGTGTTGCGCACACCGGGGCCCACGATATTGCAGGGCCGCAGGATGGTGATGTTCAGCTCCGGGTAGCGCCACAGGTAGATGTTGGCCAGGTTCTCCAGTTCCACGGAGTCAATCAGGTCGGCGCTGAGCCCTGCGCTCTTGAGTGGCGCGGACTCATCAATGAGTGCGGGGTTGTAGGCCACGGCGCCGTATACGTGGAACGTGGAGAGTACCACCACCCGTTTGATACCGTACTTGTGGCTCAGATCAAGGAGCTTTTGGGTACCCAGCACGTTGGCGTTGTAGCGCCGCATTCGGGTGAGCTGGCTCGACATGATCCGGCCCATGTGGATCACGCCATCAAACTGGTAGCGCCGGAACAGATCCTCGAATACCCGCTTGTTGAAATCAATGCAGTAGCTGGGGATGTCGTCGCCCAGGTAGACCTGTTCGCGGAAATCGACGGCGACGAGGTCGCAGGTATCCCGGAGTTGCTCGATGACCTGTTGGGCAAGGGCGCCGGCGGCACCGGTAATCAGAATGTGTGGTCTGCGTTGTTCGGTCATCAGAAAAGCCTTTTCCTTTCGCTCAGTCCCTTGTCGATCAGCCGGCTGATTTCCGCCTTGACCTTCTCAACCCGTTCTGTGACCTGCTCTTCGGGAATTTCCAGGTCGTCAAAGTACATGGGGGCTCCGAAATTCAGGTGTACCTTTGCCGGTAGCACGACGGGCATGGCGACTGGCGCGTAGGGGATGCCCAGGGCCTTTGCCAGGGGCTTGATGTTGGCGATGGCGGGAATGGTTTCCTCGCAGCCCACCACGCCGACGGGCACGATCGGCGCCTTGTACTTCATGGCCAGATGCATGAAGCCGTTGCCAAACCGTTTGAGCTGGTAGCGGTCATGGTAGAGCTTGCCGGAACCGCGTATGCCCTCGGGGAATACGATCACGGCTTCGTTGTTGGCGAGCATCTTGGCGCAGTTTACCGGGTCGCCCAGCACAGCCCCCACTTCATTGAGCAGGTTCCCCAGCCAGGGCACTGTCGGGAAAAAACGCTCAATCATTGCTCTTGGAATGCGCGGATCTTTTTCCCGGGAGGCGAGGGCATAGCCAATCAGCAGGCCATCGATGGGCAACTGCCCGCTGTGGTTGGCGATAATCAGAACCGGGCCTTCGGCGGGAATGTTTTCGACGCCCTGGGCCTGAACCCGGAAGTATTTCTCGTAAATCTGTTTGGTTAGCGAAAGCCCGTATTTAATGGCTTCGTTGTTGTAGCCCCAGGGGTCGTAACCCAGGCTCCCGATGGGTTTGCGGATGCGGTTGATATGCTCGTCCAGTTCCGCGGGAACCAGTCGGGATTTGAGAAACGATGCCAGGCTCATGATTTCCTTCCGATGAATACGCCTAATGTGTGGCTCTGCCCTTTATTAAGAACCCTATAATCGCTGGCGGCATTGGCGGTTTCGACGCACAGCATGGACTGCCAGGCCGTATCCGGAAAGTCCGACAGTGTTGCCGCTTTCGCCGGCCCCGGGTTCCAGACGACGGTCGAGTCGCTGCCCACGGCCGAGAGTTTGCGGCCGGTTCGGGGTGTTACGATCGTGAGCGGCTCGCCGCTCTCGTAGATCCGGTCAGTTTCCCCTTCAAAATATACCGGCCCTTCCTGGGTGCGGTATTCCCAGTTATCCAGGGTGTCGATGTACTGGCTGTTTCCAAGGCCAAGTACCCGAGTGCGGGTGATGTCGCTGGTGGGTAGATAGGTATGGAGTGCCTGGGTAAAGGCGAGGGGATCGTTGCCCAGGTTTGTCGTGGTCAGCGCCAGCTGGCAGCCTCGGATGGAAAAGCTGAAAGTCAGAAGCGCGAGTGCGTGGCCGATCCAGACATCATTGAAATCTTCATTGGCATCCAGGGACAGGCTGATCTCTACCTCGTGGGCGTTTTCCCGGACGTCCTCCAGCTTCCAGAGTGCGGTGCGGGCAAAGCCGTGGGCTTTGTCGGTCTTGATCCTTTTGCGAACCTCAGGCGCATTGCGGGCAGGATCGCCGAACCACGGCCAGCAGACCGGAATGCCACCCCGGATGGCGCGGCCAGGTTCGTATCGGGCCGTTGGGCTCATCCACAGCCAGTCAGATTCGTCCTGGGGCTGGAAGCTTGCCAAGTGGGCGCCCTGGAGAAACAGGGTGGCCTGGAACAAGGGGTGGTGTACCTCGAGGGCTTCCAGCTGCCCGATTGTTTTCCAGCGCGTGAAGGACCATTGGCCCGGAGAGAGTGAGAGCGGTGGCCTGTTACTGCTTTCTGACATGGTTAGTTACTGAGTGAAGCCTGTTAAGTGTATTTGCCTACACAGAGAGTAAATTAAAACTGCCGCTCCGGCGAGAAATGCGCCTAAAATACGCTCAAATTTCGCACGAGGCCCGCTGATGGAAACGCCGGTAGTCACCCCGATTCACGATCCCCTGAACACGCCTTTGCACAGCGCTCAGGAGGCCGTCGCAGGCAGTGATGTTCAGCCTATAGATCTTGGGACGGATCGTCGTGAACCGGTATCTGAGGACTGGCTGGATGAACTGGCTTCGGGGCTGAGCGAGTATGGCTGGATGTCGGTTGACGTCCGGTCACGGCTGGGAATGAACCTGTTGGCAGCATTGAAACAGGAAGTGCAGATTCTGGATCGCACCGATGCCATGAAGAAAGCCGGCATTGGCCGCGGCAATGATCTGGTGCGTGACCGATCGGTCCGCCGGGATAAGATTGCCTGGCTGCAGGGCGTTACTGCGCCCCAGGCGGCGCTGTTCGAATTCTTCGAGTCTATTCGCCAGGGCCTGAACCAGAGGCTGTTTCTGGGGCTGAAGCGATTCGAAACTCATTACGCCACCTACCACGCCGGTGATTTCTACAAGCAACACCTGGACAGCTTCCGGGGCAGGGCGTCCCGGGTGGTCAGCCTGGTGCTGTATCTGAACGAAGACTGGCAGGCAGCCGACGGCGGAGCCCTTCAGGTGTTCAATCGCGACAACGAGCACGAAGTGTGCGGAACCGTGTTGCCCGAGGCGGGACGCATGGCGCTGTTCATGAGTGAAGAGATTCCCCACGAGGTGTTGCCGGCAAACCGCACCCGTTACAGTCTGGCCTGCTGGTTCCGCCAGGACGAGGTGCCCCTGCCTTTATAAGGTGGATGCCGACTGGCGCGCCGATTTGTCATTGTAGTGTGCAAACCCTTTTGCTAATATGCGCGCCGCTCTCAGGGAATTGTCCTGAAACGCCGTTATGGTGGCTCCATTGGTGCCTCCGCAACATGAAACCGTGAACCCGGTCAGGCCCGGAAGGGAGCAGCCGCAGCGGTGGAATTGTGTGCCGGGGTGTCGCTGGTGGAGTCACCCCCAGTTTTCTCTCCCTCTCTCGTTTTTATCCTTCGGATTATCCTTGATTGCCATGAACTTATGTGCGGACCTGGCGTGCGCGTTTCCGAGACCAAGTTTGCTTCTTCTGAATCTTCGTCCGTGCTAAGGTTAGAGCCGTTTTTAACTGCAGTTGGCGGAACATGAGCTACCAGGTACTTGCCCGTAAATGGCGCCCACGCACCTTCGAGGATATGGTGGGCCAGGAACACGTGCTCCAGGCGTTGATTCACGCTCTGGAAAGCCAGCGTCTTCATCACGCCTATCTGTTCACGGGGACCCGTGGGGTAGGCAAGACCACCATTGGTCGTCTGCTCGCCCGCTGCCTGAACTGCGAAACCGGCGTCACGCCCAATCCCTGCGGTGAATGCTCCAGTTGCCAGGAGATCCAGGAAGGCCGGTTTGTGGATTTGATCGAGATTGACGCCGCCTCCCGTACCGGCGTCGATGATATGCGGGAACTGACCGATAACGTCCAGTACGCGCCCACTCGCGGCCGCTACAAGGTGTACCTCATTGACGAGGTGCACATGCTGACGAATCAGTCATTTAACGCCTTCCTGAAGACCCTCGAAGAGCCACCGGAACACGTCAAGTTCCTGCTGGCGACGACGGATCCCCAGAAGCTACCAGTTACCGTGCTATCCCGGTGTCTGCAGTTCAATCTCAAGCGCATGACCCCGGAGCACATTGCAGGCCACCTCCGCCATGTACTCGGTGCCGAGGAGATCCCGTTTGAGGAACCCGCCCTGTGGCTTCTCGCCCGGGCTGCCGATGGCAGTATGCGCGATGCCCTGAGCCTGACCGATCAGGCGATCGCCTTTGGTAACCAGAAGCTGTCCGCCAGTGATGTCAGCAACATGCTGGGGACCATTGATCAGCGGGATATCGAGCGCATCGTTGATGCCCTGGTAGAAGGCGACGGCCCGGCCTTGCTCTCGGAAATCAGCCGGATTTCCGATTTTGCGCCGGATTACAGTGTGATCCTCGCGGATCTGCTGTCGCTCTTTCACCGGGTCACCATGGAACAGGTGGTTCCGGGCAGTGCCGACAACGCCCTCGGTGATGCTGAGCAGGTCCAGGCCCTGGCTCGCAAGCTCAGTGCCGAGGACGCCCAGCTTTTCTATCAGTCAGCCCTGATTGGCCGGAAAGACCTTACCATTACGCCCGATGCTCGCATGGGTTTCGAGATGACCCTGCTCCGGATGCTTGCCTTCCGGCCCGGCGCTGACCGGCGAGAGCCGCCCGCACTAAGCTCCGGCGGTCAGTCCTCCGCCTCTGAGCCACGGGATGAGCCCGACCCGGCGCCGACCCCACAGGTAGCGCAAAAACAGCCGGAACCGCAGCCGGAGGTTTCCCGGCCGGTAGCGGAAGTGGCCGCAGAGCCGGTTCAAGAGGCTAGCGAAGTCCCTGCACAGCCGGAACCCGAACCCACGCCTGAGCCTGAACCTGAACCCGAGATGCCGGCCGCTCCGCCCGTTTCGGATGAGGATGCATCCTGGCTGGCCAGTCTGGATGCCCAGGCCGAGGCGGCTGGTGAGTATGAGGAAAGCTATCCTTTAAGCGACGAAGCTCCCGTTACCGAAGAGCCAGCCCCTGAAGTGGCCGCCGAGCCGGTTGATCAGCCGGCCCCGGCTCCAGAGCCTGCTTTTGCAGAGCCTGAGCCAGCGGCCCAAGCTGTTCCCGGGGCTGAGGGGGAGTTTGTCTGGCACCGGGATTTCCGGAGTCTTGGCATTGTTGGGATGCCCGGCAACCTGGCCAGTCACGGCGCCATGTCGCGGGACGGCGATGTGATAACCCTCACCATTGATGAGGGCCACGCCAGGCTGTTGAACAGCAGGCACGAGGAAAAGATTCTCGCTGCCTTGAGAAACCGCTTCGGAGACTCCATTCAACTACGTACAGCTCAGGGCGATCCGGGGCCACATACGCCGGCAGCCTATGAGGAGCGCCAGCGAAAGGCGCGCCAGGAAGCAGCCGAGGCGTCCATTCGCCAGGACCCGGTCGTAAAGTCTATTGTTGAACGATTCGAAGCCCGGGTAGTCGAAGAGAGTATCCGGCCGGCCGAGACTCGGCCAGAAACAAGCAGGAGATAAGTGATGATGAATAATATGGGCGATATGATGAAAAAAGCCCAGAAAATGCAGGAAGAGATGCAGAAGGCCCAGGAAGAAATCGCCAAGGCCGAGGTCACTGGCGAAGCCGGTGCCGGTCTGGTCAAGGTCACCATGAATGGCCGCCACGACGTTCGTAAAGTGGACATCGACTCGTCTCTGATGTCTGAGGAAAAGGACATTCTGGAAGATCTCCTGGCTGCAGCGGTGAACGATGCTGTTCGGCGCGTTGAGGAAAACCAGAAAGAAAAGATGTCCGGTATGATGTCGGGCATGGGCCTCCCGCCCGGTTTCAAGATGCCGTTCTGAATTTCATCCCGCCGTCGTTTGAGGATCTTTCATGGCGTTCAGCCCCCTGGTTGATGAGCTCGTAGAATCCCTTCGTTGCCTGCCCGGCGTTGGCCAGAAAACGGCCCAGCGCATGGCATTCCATTTACTGGAGCGTGGCCGTTCCGGTGGCACCCGGCTCTCCGAGGCTTTGAGCCAGGCCATGAACGGCGTCCGTCGCTGCGACAGCTGCCAGAACTTTGCCGACACCGAGATTTGCGGCATCTGTGAAAATCCCCAGCGTCGCACCGGCACTCTGTGTGTGGTGGAAAGTCCCTCGGATCTGCTGGCCATCGAACAGGCCGGTGATTACCGGGGCGGCTATTTCGTTCTGATGGGGCACCTGTCACCCATCGACGGAGTGGGGCCGGAAGAAATCGGTATCGAGCGGCTGCTGAAGCGGATCCGGGATGAGGGCGTGACTGAACTGATCCTGGCGACCAACCCCACCGTCGAAGGCGAAGCCACGGCCCACTACATAGCCGATCGTCTTGATGGTCAGGAAATCCTGATTACCCGGCTGGCTCATGGCATTCCCGTGGGTGGCGAGCTGGGTTATGTTGACGGATTTACGCTGACTCACGCATTCCGGGGCCGAAAACCACTCTCCGATTGAGCCAGACCGAATAACCCTACCAGGCACTTTTATGGATATTAATGCCCAGGCCGCTGCGGCTGTTGACGTTCCCCCGGCTCCGGCCAGCATTCATTGGGTCTGGGAGCCGGAGGCACTGGACCAATGGCTGGATCGTGCGCCGGGCAAGCCCCTGGCTCTGGACACCGAATTTGAACGGGTAAACACCTTTTATCCGATTCCGGGCCTGGTTCAACTGGGCCTCGACGGTGAATTCTGCCTGGTGGATCCCTCTGTTGCCGAACAATCCCGGCGTTTCCGCGAGCTGCTGGCCGACCCGGATACCCCAAAGCTCCTGTATGCAATGAGCGAAGATCTGGAACTGTTTCGTCAGTGGCTCAACATTGAGCCTGCCGGTGTCATTGACCTTCAAATCGGCGCCGCAATGGCTGGCGCAGGGTTTTCCCTCGGTTACGCCAGACTGGTGGAAACCCTGTTCGGAGAGACCCTGGACAAGTCAGCCACTCGCTCCGACTGGCTGGCAAGACCGCTTAGCGAGGCTCAGCAACGCTACGCCATAGAAGACATCCGTTTTCTGGAACCGATGTACCAGTGGGTCAGCAAATTATTAAGGGATCGCGGACTGGAAGCCGCCCTGGTTGAGGAATCGGCTCGTTTTGCCGATGAGCTGGCGGGGCAGGAAGATCCTGACAACCACTACCTGAAACTGCGGGGCGGCTGGACGCTTTCAGCCCAGCAACAGGGGGTTCTCAGGGAACTGGTGCGTTGGCGTGAACTGGAGTGCCAGCGACGGGACCGTCCCCGGAATCGTGTGCTTGCGGATGCACTATTGATTGCCATTGCAGAAAGGCTGCCAGGGTCTCTGAGGGAACTTTCCAATATTCAGGGCGTACCCTCAGGCGCAGTTCGTCGGTACGGCGATACCATCCTTGAACTTGTTAGCAAGGGATCGACCGCGGATAATTCATCCCTTGAACGGATTTCGCCACCGCTGGGCCGGGACCAGCAGGGCTTCTTCAAGCAATTGAAGCGTCTTTTTAGAAAGGCGTCGGAAGATGCTGATATTCCGATGGAATTACTGGCTCCAAGAAAGCGACTTGAGAAGGTTGTGCAGCATCCCGATCTTGCGCAACACGAATTTTTTCAGGGCTGGCGGGCGCAGATTCTCGCGCCGGTACGCGCTGATATCGAGGAATTGCTGAAATCATGAAAGAGCGTGAATTTGTCTCTGTTTTCCGGAGCAGCAAGAAGAATGACACTTACCTGTTTGTTCGACGGGGACAGGAGTGGGAAGAGCTACCCGAAAGCCTTCGCGGAATTTTTGGCCAGCCGGTTCATTCCATGGACCTGGTGCTGACACCGGACAGGAAGCTGGCACGAACCACGGGGAAACAGGTCCTGGACGCCATCGCCGAGAAAGACTTTTTTCTGCAGATGCCGGAAGAACAGGAGTCTTACGTGGTGGACTTCAAGCGCAAGCTGGAGCAGCGCAATCCATGATTGCCCAGGTGCCGTTCTGGCAGCGTAAACGCCTGCATGAGATGACGCCAGCTGAATGGGAGTCTCTATGCGACGGTTGCGGGAAGTGTTGCCTGAACAAACTGGAAGACGAAGACACGGGTGAGGTTTACCACACCGATCTGGTGTGTCGTTACATGGACGAGGAAAACTGCCAGTGTACCGTTTACGAAGAACGGCTGCAGAAAGTGCCTGGCTGTACGGTGCTGACACCGGGCACGGTCAACGACTACCATTGGCTACCTTACACCTGCGCTTACCGGACCCTGGCTGAAGACCGGCCACTGGCCGACTGGCATCCTCTGCGAAGCGGAGATCGGGACTCGGTGCACGAGGCAGGCGTTTCGATCCGTCACAAGGTGATTTCAGAGGACCGCGTGCCGGAAGAAGATTGGGAAGAACACATCATTCACTGGATCCTGTAATGATTGATACCGATGCACAACTGGCCTACGGGATTTTCTGGGCCGCCTACGCCATTGCCTTTGTCGTATTTTTTTACATGATGAAGAGCCTGATCCGCTTCCTTCCTTTTTATGGGGTGCGGACCCTGATTCTTGCTGCTCTGGTGGCGTTACTGCTTACGCCGGTTGAATCGCCGGATCTGCCCGGTTGGTGGATTCCGGCCTGGCTTTATGGCGGCTACGAGATGATTCTTGGCGATGCGGACGCTTCAGGCAGGGCCCTGTTCAACCTTGGTCTGGCAGGACTGGTAATGTTGCTGGTCTGGGTGCTGGATCTGGTTCGCTACCGTCTTGTTCGCAAATAACGTGTAAAACTAGAAGAAGAAAAGGATGGATGCCTTGAGAGAGATTGCATCGCGCTGGTTTGCTCTGTTCGCTGTTTGCCTCGCACTCAGCTTGCCTGTCGCGGTTAATGCCCAGCAGAGCGATGACGTTCAACTGCCAGAGCAGTCGGACGTGCGAATCATTGTCGATATCTCGGGTTCCATGAAAGACACGGACCCGGAAAATCTCCGCCAGCCGGCGGTTCGCCTGCTCGCCCGGCTGTTGCCGGAGGGAACCACCGCCGGTGTCTGGACCTTTGGGCAGTACGTCAACATGCTGGTGCCGCACCGGGAAGTCACCGATGCATGGCGCGACATGGCCATCCAGCGCTCGGCGCAGATCAATTCTGTCGCTCTCAGAACCAACCTTGGTGCGGCGATTGAAACGGCAAGCGACGACTATTTCACGGACGGCGATCTGAGCCGGACTCACTTCATTTTGCTGACTGATGGCAAGGTCGATATCTCCGACGATGCCGCTGCCAATACGGCCGAGGAACAGCGGATTCTGAGCACGATTGTGGCGGATCTCATCGAACGGGGCGCCACGTTCCATCCGGTGGCCCTTTCTGAGGCTGCCGATACTGACTTTCTGAAGGCGTTGGCGACGGAATCCGGCGGCCGTTTCCAGGTGGCCGATACCGCAGACGCACTGAACCTGGCGTTTCTTCAGGCTCTGAACACCGCGGTGCCCCAGGAGCAGATTCCGATTGAGGGCAACGGCTTCACCGTAGATGAGGGCGTTAGTGAATTTACCGCCCTGATTTTCTGGGGTGAGTCGGAGACCTCCGCAACACGGGAGCTTGCCCTGGTTCGCCCGGATGAGCAGACCGTGAATCTCTCCGAATTCCCCGATAACGTCCGCTGGGCAAGGGAAGCCGGCTACGACCTGATCACCGTCAATGAGCCGTTGGCCGGGAAGTGGCGTATCAACGGTGAGTTGGGTGAGGGCAGCCGGATAACGGTGGTCAGCGACCTCAGGATGGTCGTTAATCCCCTGCCAACTACGTTCACTGCGGACAAACCACTGGAGCTCCGGGTTGGCTTTTTCGAGGAGCAGGAAAAGATCACCAATCCGGACTTCCTGAGTGTGATCGAGGTTAGCCTCAGTATCACCTCGGAGGATGGCAGAAGCGGAACAAAGGTATTGTCCGGTGAGCAGCCGCCGGAAGACGGCACCTATCGGGATACCGTGAGCCGTTTGCCCGCTGCGGGCCTTTACACGGTTGATGTGGTTGCCGACGGCCAGACTTTCAGCCGCAAGTTCAGTGCTACCGTCGGGTTCACGATGCCTGAAGGGGCAGAGCCTGCTGATTTGCCGGGAGAGTCGATGGCAACGGAGGAAACCGAGCCGGCGCCCACAACTGGACCGTCTGAACCTGAGCCTTCACCTTCAGTCTCTGAGCCGGCGCAACCCGAGCCCGAACCGGAGATTGCATCGCCCATCGACGTGAGCCAGGCAGAAGGGCCAGTAGCGCCGGCTGAACAACAACCTGAACCGGCACCAGAGGAGCCGGAAGAAGCGGAAACCGGCTTCGCCGTACCTTTGTGGATGGTCGGCGCGGCAGGCGGTGGCCTGGTGGTGATTGGCGGCCTGGTGTGGTTTGCACTGCGCCAGCGGAAGCAACGCCAGGAAGAGCAGGCGCAAGCCGCCGCCGAGCGGGAAACGCTGGAAGATCTGGAGGAGGAGCCGGAGCCAGAACGAGAGCCAGAGGCGGAACCAGAGGAAACCGCGGAGCCCGAACCGGATGAGATTCCGGAGGTCACCGAGGAAGCGCCAGAAGATGACATGGCTGAACTGGAGGCCGTGATTGATGAGCATGAGGCGGCTCTGAAGGCGGAAGATGAAGAGCTTTCGGAACCCGAGGTTGAACCGGCCGAGGAGCAGGAAGACGACATCCCGGTAGCGGACACGCCCGTGGAGGAAGATCCACCGGAGCTGGACGAGGATATCCCGGAGCTGGAAGATGTTGCCGATCCCTCGGACGCTGATGCGCCGGAAGAAGACGACGAGGAAGAGTTCGGGCTGGAGGATTTTGATCTTTCCGAATTTGACGATCTACCCGATTATGATCAGGACGAGTCCGGATTGCCCGAGGATGATCCGAAGAAGAAACCCGATCAGAAAGACCAGAAAAAGTAACCAACAGGAACCAGAGCATGAAGTTTACCGGTACCGAGAAGTACGTAGCCACCGATGACCTGCAAATGGCCGTCAACGCAGCAATTGCGCTCCAGCGTCCGCTGTTGATCAAGGGCGAGCCGGGCACCGGGAAAACCCTGCTGGCGGAGGAAATGGCCGCCGGTCTGGGTATGAGGCTGATTCCCTGGCACATCAAGTCCACCACCAAGGCCCAGCAAGGGCTGTACGAATACGACGCGGTTTCCCGTCTGCGGGACTCCCAGCTGGGCGATGAAAAGGTCAAGGACATCAGCAACTACATCGTGAAAGGAAAGCTCTGGGAGGCCTTCGAGGCTGACGAGCAGGTGGTGCTGCTGATCGACGAGATCGACAAGGCCGATATCGAATTCCCCAACGACCTGTTGCTGGAACTCGACCGGATGGAGTTCTTCGTCTACGAGACCCAGCAGTCTGTAAAGGCGAAAAAGCGTCCGATCGTGGTGATCACCAGTAACAACGAGAAGGAATTGCCGGACGCCTTCTTGCGCCGGTGTTTCTTCCACTACATCAGCTTCCCGGACCATGACACCATGCAGAATATCGTGGATGTGCATTTCCCGGGCTTGCAGCAGGAAATCGTTCGTGATGCCCTGGAAGTCTTCTTCGATGTGCGCAAGGTCCCGGGGCTGAAGAAAAAGCCGTCTACCTCCGAACTGATCGACTGGCTGAAACTGCTGATGGCAGACGAGCTGTCCGCAAAAATGCTGCAGGAAAAGGATACCAGCTCGGCGTTGCCACCTCTGTACGGGGCGCTAGTGAAGAACGAGCAGGATGTGCATCTGTTGCAGAAGCTCGCCTTTATGGCCCGTCGCCGCAGCTGATTCTCGGCAAGCCCATTGGCAAGAGTCATGTTTTATGTTGATTGATTTTTTTCTTGAAGTCCGGCGCGCAAGGGTACCTGCCAGTCTGAGAGAGTTTCTGGATCTTCTGGAAGCTCTGCAGAAACGGCTGGCCTTTGCGGATATGGAGGAGTTCTATTATCTGTCCCGTCTTTGCCTGGTCAAGGATGAGCGCCACTTCGACAAGTTTGACCGCGCGTTCCAGGCTTACTTTGAGGGCATCGAGAATCTCGACGACCTGCTGGAAGCCCTGATTCCGGACGACTGGTTGAGGGCAGAGTTCGAGAAGCACCTGTCCGAGGAAGAGAAGGCGAAGATCGATTCCCTCGGAGGCCTTGAGGAGCTGATCGAAACTTTCAAGAAACGCATGGAAGAGCAGGAAGAGCGCCACGCCGGCGGCAACAAATGGATCGGCACCGGTGGCACCTCACCATTCGGCGCCAACGGATACAACCCGGAGGGCTTCCGGATCGGCCAGAAAAACGGTCGCCACGGCAGGGCCGTGAAGGTCTGGGAAAAGCGCGAGTTCAAGGATCTGGACGACAGCGTGACCCTGGGCATCCGGAACATCAAGGTGGCGCTGCGCCGGTTACGGAAATTCGCTCGCCAGGGTGCGGCGGACCAGCTGGATATGGACGATACCATTCGTTCCACGGCTCGCAATGCCGGCTATCTGGATCTGAAAATGGTGCCTGAACGGCACAACGCGGTGAAAGTGCTGATCTTCTTCGATGTGGGCGGCTCCATGGACCCTCACGTTCGTGTGTGCGAGGAGTTGTTCTCGGCCGCGCGGCTGGAGTTCAAGCACATGGAATATTTCTACTTCCACAATTTCATCTACGAAAGTGTCTGGAAGAACAATATTCGCCGGATGAATGAAACCACCAGCACCTGGGACATCCTTCACAAGTACACGCCCGACTACAAAGTGATCTTTGTGGGTGACGCGACCATGGCGCCTTATGAGATCTCCCATCCCGGTGGCTCGATCGAACACTGGAACGAAGAAGCAGGAGCCACCTGGTTCCAGCGTATCACCGAGCACTTCCGCAAGGTTGTCTGGATCAATCCGCTCCCGGAGAGTTACTGGGGCAATGGCGGTTCGTTGGGCATGACCAAACAGCTGGTGAATGATCACATGTACCCGTTGACCGTCGAAGGCCTCGAATCGGCCATGAAGCAACTGAGCAAATAAAAAAGCCGATGCGGTTGAGGGCATCGGCAAAGCTCGGCATATCAAGCGGGGTTGCCTGAGGGCACTCCCGCCGCTTTTCAGGGAGCAAATACAGGGCCAGTTGGATTAAAGGCTGTTAAAACAGTCGTTTAAAATTCAACTTGTCCGCCTGAGCTCCTTTGCGCTTCCATCTCCTCCCTGACTCTGTCAAATAACTCGACACTTTCCCCGCCCTTTCAGCTTCAGATGTGCGTTTCTCATTTGGTGATCTGGATACCGTTCTTGGCGGTTACCAAGTGTTACGCTTTCTGCCGATCTGTTACAGAAGTTTGCATGCGCTACACGGGCTACAGGGGCAGGAGGCTTATGTTCGGCACAAAACAAACACAAAAGCGCCGGATAGCACACCAAAGGATAGTCACCATCGCGTCAGTGGTTCTGGCATTGCTGGCTGCTCCTGCGTCTGGTGCGGCTGGTCTTGACGAGGAGCTCGAGCGCCTTGGTGCCGAGGTAGCCAGTCATTCCGAACGCGTATTTGCCCTCGAGCAAAAGGTCCTGCATCCAGCCAATACCCGACTGGCAGTTTTTCTGACACTTCAAAGTCGGGATGCCCTGGATCTGGATTCCGTGGAACTGTTTGTGAATGGCAAACCTGTGGCGTCCCACCTGTATTCCGAGAGAGAACGGGCATCCCTTGAACGCGGTGGAATCCAGCAGCTATTCACCGGCAATCTGAAGAATGGCGAGCACGAGCTGAAGACCGTGATTACCGCCCGCTCAGCGGATGATGATTTTGTGCGTCGGGAATCCACTCACCGGTTCAGAAAACGCCCCGGCGTGCTCCGTTTGCAGATGAGTCTGGAGGCCCGGGCGCCTGATTACGAACCTCGGGTTTCATTCGTGGAGTGGGAGTAGGGCGCCATGATCTTGCGGCTCCTGCTGGTTCTGTCAGCACTGACCGTTTCCGGTGTTTCCGGTGTTTCCGTGGCGGCTACGCCGGTTATGCCGGAGGATGTCCTTTCTGGTCTCAAGCAATTCCGGCAGGCAGGCGAAGTCGGCGTTGATCTTGGGGATGGACGCCAGCAAGCGTTTTATGAATCCGCGGAAAAGGCGCGAACCGCAGGCCGTACTGATGAGGCCGGGCAGATCCTGGCCGGTATGAAAGAGGGCTACTGGGCGGCTCTGGGTTATCTCAATCTTGCCAGCGATTACGCAAAAACCGATCTGAATCCGGCCAGGGCACTGGTCGCCCTGCGGGTGGCGTTGGCCATGTCCGACGGTGATACCAATTCCGGGCGCAGTCAGCACCTGAAAAATAATCTGCTGGTTCGGGCGGGCTACCTTGCCTACCAGCACGGCGACTTCGAGAAGGCCATCAGCTTTCTGGAAAAGGTCGATCTCGATAGTTTTAACACGCCGCGGGCCCTTTACATTCATGGTCTGGCCCTGGCAGAAAAGGGCAATCACCGGGCTGCCATGCAGAGCTGGCATCGGGCCCGGAAATATCCTCTGGCGTATCCCGGGGTTGCTGACGCCTGGATTGGCATGGGGCGCGGCTACGATCTTTCCGGCTATCTTGGGCAGGCCGGTGAAGCCTACCTGGCCGCCAATGCTGCGTTCGAGAGTGAACGGGTAACCCTTCGCAAACTGGCCGACAAAATTCGGGAACAGGGCGCCTATAAAACCCTGGTGGAAGATGCCCGTGAAACCGGGGTCGACTGGTTTCTGGCCGATAACCGTACACTGACTCAGCCGCGGATGGCCTACCTTCTGGGCTTCATGGCAGACCCGAATGTTCAGAAAGCCGCGGGGCGGGTGGCAGCGCTTCGTTCAATGGCGGTAAAACTTGAACGTTACGGTCACGATCTAGAGGTGTTTCAGGGAGCGCTGACTGACCAGCTGGACGGCATTCATCAGCAGGATACCAGGCAAAGCACCGACACCCTTTCTTCGCAGGGAGAAAAGCTGGAAGCGCAGTTGTCACGCCTCGCCAGCAACGCAGGTCCTGGTGATCAAGCCCGTATCAAGGCGCTTCGGAAGACCCTGGCGGATGCCCAGACCCGATTGAGACAGGTCCGGAGCAAGGTGTCGGGGCATCCGGAAGTCCTGGAGCGTTTACGTCGCTCAGCGCTGGCGCTGGGAGAGCGCAATGAATTGCTGGCATCGTCTGTTCGCCAGTTGCTCGAAGCATCGGAAAAGGCATTGGATGAACTGGCTCTCGACTATGTCGACGCCCGGGACCAGCAGATGGCCTTCGCGCTGGACAAAACCGAACAGCAGATTGCTCACCTCTATGAATATCTCGCCCTTCAGAACCTGGAGGAGACCCAGCCATGAGTCGGTCGATCCAGCTCTTTTGTCTTTGTCTTCTCGTGGTTGCGCCGGCCCTGGCCCAGGAGTCCTTTCGTGTGGAACTCGGGCGGGACGGCGAGACCATTGGCGATATGCGTCCGGTGTTCCTGACCTTTGAAAGCAGGCCGATGCCGGCGATCTCACCGTCGGAGGTTGCCCGCCGTTATCATCGCCTTTTCCGGACGTCTGATGAGCCGGAGGTCCGGATTGATGCCCTGAACCGCCTGAGCAATATCCGGGACCGTTCAGGTGAAGACATAGGCTTCTCTCCGGCCGAAGAGGAAAAGGTCTACAGCGAAGCAATCAGCAGTTATGAGTCCATTCTGGCGCGAGGCTCTTATGGTGGGCGGCTGGACGAACTGCTTTACCAGATGGCCAAGGCCCATGCACTGACAGGACAGCAGGATGCGTCGATCCAGAGACTGAAACAGTTGGTCGGGCTCTACCCGGATTCCCCTCTGGTACCGGAGGCCCGTTTCCGGTTGGCGGAATCCGCCTTTGCAGCGGGCCAGTACGCGGAGGCGGAAACCGGGTACCGGCAACTGATTGAATCCGGTGACAGTGAGGAGTTCAGCAACAAGGCCAGATACATGCTTGGCTGGAGCCAGTTCAAACAGGGGCCTTCGGCCTGGAACAGGGCAGCAGCAACCTTTGTCGAGGTTCTGGATGAGTTTCTGCCGCGCAGACAGAGCCTCGAGTCAGTCAGTGAGTCCAGCGTGGATACCATCGACGATACATTCCGGGTACTGGCATTGATGGCGGCCCGAAAAGGTGGCCCGAACACGCTCATTTCCTGGCTGGATAGGGAGCGCCCGCGTCCCTGGGAGCACCTGTTGTTTGACCGGCTTGCGGACTACTACGCCATTAAGGGCCAGACCCAATCAAGCGTCGCTGCCAATCGGGCTTTTATCGAGTACGCCCCAAATCACCACGCTGTTCCCGCCTTCCGGTTACAGGTGGTGGATGTCTGGCAGGCGACGGGCGACACGCAGAAGGTTCGCGTTGCCCGGTCCCGATTCGTTGAGAGTTATAGCGGGGATTCTGCCTTTACCGAGCTCAATGAGAGCCAGCAGGACAAGTGGCGGAGTTACAGCAGACGGCTGGCGGACTATCACTATGATGTGGGCGCCCGCTCGGCAGGTCAGGGGCAAGTTGCAAACTCTGAGTCTGCCTTTGCACAGGCCGCCACATACTATGAAGGTCTGGCGCCCAGGGTTGATCGAAGCGGCGAGGTTTTGCGCCTTGCCGGGGATGCCCGACTGCAGGCAGGCCACTCTACCAGGGCGCTGGCGAACTTTCGCAAGGCTGGCTACGAAGCGCCCGGTTATGGGGAGGCGGCTGATGCTGCCTGGGCCGCCGTCACACTGTTGAGAGACGGCGTCGACCAGCAGCCGGGAACTGCGACATTCAGACCTGTGCTGCAGGATCTCTCAGACGAAGCCGATCACTTTGACAAGCGGTTCGCGGATGACAGCCGGACTTCCGGTCTGATGGCGGATCTAGCGGCCCGTTGGCTTGCTGCCGGCGATCATGAGCGGGGATTGCATTATGCGTCGCAGGTACTAACTGCAGCCGGGGCATCGCCTGCAGAGCGATACGCGAGCTGGCAGGTAACGGCCCGGATTCGCCAGAAACAGGGCGATTATGGATTGGCGGAACGTGCCTGGGGTCAGGCGCTGGATCTTGCGGAGGCCAGTCAGCTCACGGATGTAACCGTCGATGAGTTGGTGGCCGTTCGCAGGCAACTGGCGACCGCCGTGTACCGCCAGGGAGAGGTGGCAGCAACCCAGGGCAGACTCGAAGAGGCTGTGGGCCACTTCCGGCGGGTTGAATCGGTGTTGCCGGGCTCGGAAATCGCCATCCGGGCAAGGTATGACGCCGCCAATACCCTGCTCAGGGCATCAGACTGGACCGCTGCGGTTGTCGACCTGCAGGCATTTCGGGCTGACCATCCACAACATGAGCTGGCTTCGGGTATCAGTGACAAGCTGGTACACGCCTGGATTCAGTCCGATAGACCGACCCGGGCGGCATCGGAATTACTCCGGGCTGCCGAAAATAGCGTCAAGCCCTGGGAACTGCGGCTGCGGGCTGCCGAGTTGTTGAATGAAGCCGGGAATGTCGCGGAACGGAATGCTCTTTACAGGGATTATCTGGCGACCGGCCCGAAGGCTGGCGATGGTTCGGAACATGAGCGCCTCCAGACGTTCCGTTATCGACTGGTAGAAACCGGAGACGATCCGGATTACTGGCGGGAAGCGCTGGTCCAGTCAGAACTCAACAGCGCCTTCCATAGTACCAACACCCTTGAATGGGCATCCCGGGCGTCTCTGGTGCTTGGCGCCCGTGCGGCTGCCGCGTTTACCAGCATCAGTCTGAGCCAGCCGCTGGAACAATCTCTGGACCGCAAGCAGAAAGCCCTGGAAACGGCGCGCCAGAGGTTCCTGGATGCCGAAGCTCTTGGCGGCGAGCGGGTTCTGTCCGAGTCGTTGTTCCGAAGGGCGGAGCTTTATCGGGGCCTGGCCAGAGACCTGATGGCCTCGGCCGTGCCTTCGGACCTGAATGAGCTCGAGACCATGCAGTACCAGATGCTGCTGGAGGAGGAGGCGTATCCCTTCGAAGAAAAGGCCATTCAACTGCACACTGAAAACCACCGCCGGATCACATCGCAGGGCTATGACGCCTGGATTGGTCGGAGTCTCGGCGTTCTTGCAGAACTGCATCCGGGACGATATGAGCGGAGTGTCAAATGGTTCAGCTGGAACATGGGGTCTAACGATGGGGTGTAATCCGTTGCGTAGCGCAGGCGTGCTCTGGGCATTCCTGCTGATGGTGTTTCTCGCCGGGTGTGCTGGTCAGGAAGTTCGGCCACCTGAGGAGGCGGTGAAATCCGATCCGGAAAAGGCGGCAAACTTTGCAAAGGAAGGGCGCAAGGCGTTCGAAGAAGGTCGGAAAGGTGCAGCGGTGCAAGCATGGCAGAAAGCCGTGGAGTTGGATCCCACTAATGCCGTGACCGTGAATAATCTGGCGCTGGTTCTGAAGGATCAGTACCGGTTCACCGAAGCGGTCAGATTGCTGGAAACAGGCATTGCCCATTCACCGGAGGTGGCGGAGCTGCATTTCAATCTGGCGGTGATCGCCGAGCTCTATCTGCTGGATCTGGAAACGGCCCTTGAGCACTACAACCGTTACCGGGAGCTTTCGAAAGCAGAGGACCAGGAGGTGTCCGGATGGATTGCGGACCTGGAAAGGAGGCTCGAATAAATGATGACTTTCAGGAAACCCGTTAAAAGCCTCTTCAATGCGCTGCTTTTGGCAGGCCTTCAGGTGCTGTTCTTCAACCAGGCGCTGGCCGATCAGGATGATACTGTCAGGCTCAGCGTTGAGGGGCTGTCTGCAAGTCTTGGCGAAGATGAGCCCCGGGTGCTTTACATATTGCCCTGGCAGGCGCCGAGCCTGCCAAGACGACCAAGGGCCGATCTGAATGACGAAGCGCCGGAACTGGTCCGTCCGGCTGATCCGGTCGCCCTGGAGCGCCACCGTCTGTTTCGCGAAAACCTCAACCCTCTGATCCTGAGTCCCCTCGGAGACTCGGCAGTGACTGTGCAGTAATAACGGGAGAACAATCATGCTGGACACCATCGTACGTTTTTTCCAGGAAGGCGGGCCTTTCATGTACCCCATTGCCATCGTATTGGCGTTGGGGCTGGCCATCACTCTGGAGCGGTTCTTTTATCTCTCGGCGGTGAGGCGGCGCAACCGGATTGCCTTTGAGCGAGGCATCCTGCCGCTACTCAGAAAACGGGACTATCAGCGGGCCATGAAAGCGGCAACCAACTCCGACAGCGCCATTGCATCAATCATGGGGGCGGGCATTGGCCGGTTGCTCAGTAACAGCCGGCGAGAGGATATTGAATACGCCATGGAAGAAGGCTTGATGGAAGTACTACCGCGCCTGGAGAAACGCACCCAATACCTTGCGACCCTGGCCAATATCGCCACTCTGCTTGGTCTGCTGGGAACCATCATTGGTCTTATCGCGGCGTTTACCGCCGTGGCGGCGGCAGATCCCTCCCAGAAAGCCAGCCTGCTCTCGGAAAGTATTTCCGTAGCCATGAACACCACGGCCTTCGGCCTGATGTCGGCCATCCCGCTGTTGATGTTCCACGCGGTGCTGCAGACCCGTACCAACGAGATCGTGGACAGTTTCGAAATGGCCGGGGTGAAGCTGCTGAACATTGTTTCTGATCCCGGTTCAGACCCCGTGGCGGGTGATGCTGCCCGGCCGGCCGTTGCCTGAGGGCAAGCCATGAGACGCCGTCACCGCAGGTTAAGTACATCGCCGGAGCTGGATATTACCGCCTTTCTCAATCTCATGATTGTGCTGGTGCCCGTCCTTTTGCTTGGCATGGTGTTCAGCCAGATCCGGATGATCGAGCTGAATTTTCCGGGCATGGACGCCGGGCAGGCGCCGGAGCCAGAGGAGTTCCGGCTCGTGGTTACCCTGATTCCGGAGGGTATCGAGATCGCCGACAGCGACCGCGGCCTGATCCGGGTGCTGCCCGTGGGACAGGAAGGGCAGGATTTCGGGAACCTTCGTCAGGTACTTCGGCAGATAAAAACCCGTGTACCGGATAAAACCGACCTGGTGCTGGAAGTTGGACCGGACATCGATTACCAGACACTGGTTACGGCAATGGACACCGTTCGCTCGTATCCCGCCGTCGTTGCGGCCAGCGTGATCGAGGGCGAGCTGTTTCCTGATGTCTCGCTGATGGATGCGCCCGAGGACAGACAGCTTGCGGCAAACGCCAGTGCCGAATCAGGGGAGGGGGCATGAAGACGTCCCGTAAGGCGAAAAGAATTCGTCGGCATTACGGTCGGATGCACAAGCCCGGGGGCCTGAACCTGGTGTCGCTGATGGACATCTTCACCATCCTGGTTTTTTTCCTGATGGTGAATTCCTCGGATGTAAAAGTGATGCAGAACACCGCAGACGTGCCACTGCCGAAGTCGACGGCGCAACAGGAGGCTGTTGAGAGCCTGACCGTTCAGGTAACAGGCAACGCTATTCTGGTCCAGGGTAGCGAAGTGGCAAGACTGGAGGGTATCGAGAGCGGTGACACCTACATCGCCGGTCTTTCGGAAGAGCTTTCCTGGCGCCGCAATCGCTGGTCCGAAATCCCGGAAGAGGGGCTTGAGGTGACCATTATGGCCGGGCGGGATACCGATTACCGGTTGCTTCGCAAGGTGATGCAGACCTGTGTGGATGAACAATATCGACAGGTGCGGCTGGCTGTGGAAGGGGAGGTCCGCAATGGCTGATGACGTAAATTCCCCTTTGGCTGGTTCGGGCCTGCCATGGAGCCGTGATCTCGGCGAGCGTCGAAGATTCACGGTAATCCTGGTGGTGATGCTGGCGCTGTTTCTGCCACCGGCATTCCTGGTTCCTATGCTGGAAGTGCCGGAGATTGAGCGCAGCGAGGCCGAGAAGGTTCCTCCCCGGCTGGCGCGCCTGGTGGAGAAGCCAGAACCGGTGGTGCCACCGGAGCCGGTCCAGCCGGAACCTGAACCCGAGCCCGAACCAGAAGTGGTGAAGGAGAAACCAGAGCAGCCGGAACCGGAGGTGGCCAAGGTTGAGCCAGATCCTGTGCCTGCCCCGAAACCGGAATCCAGGCCTCAGGCCGTATCCGAGCCGAAGCCGAAACAGACCGCCGAGCAAGCTAGAGAGAAGGCGTCCCGCTCCGGTTTGCTGGCGATGAGAGACAAGCTCGCTTCACTCAGGTCTCCCGAGCCCACGCTAGAGAGGGAGTTTGCGGTCAATACTCAGACAAACGCAGCCGAGCAAACCAGATCGCCCGATAAGACTGAGCAGGTCTTGAGTGGCAGTGGTGGGGTTGAAGACTCTGCCGCCCCGGAGACCAACGTAGCCGTGGCCGGGCACGAGGTGAAAACGGTTGACGCCCCGGTGGAGGAATCCCGAGTGGCCGCCAAACCGGCAAAGGCTGAGCCATCGGTTGGCGAGCGGGCAATGAGCAATATCCGGAAAGTCTTCGATGCCCAGAAGACGGCGCTCTACTCCATGTACCGCCGGGAACTGCGGCAGGACCCGACCCTGGAGGGCAAGGTTTTGCTGGAACTGGTGATCGAGCCTGATGGCTCAGTCTCCGCCTGTGAGGTGGTCAGCTCGGAGCTTGAGCATCCCAAGCTCGAGCAGCGGATTGCCATGCGGGTACGTTTGTTCAACTTTGGGGCTGATAAGGTTGAAGCCCGCAAGGTTCGATTCCCGATTGATTTCCTGCCCGGGTGAACGGGCTCACCGGGCCGTCAGTAACAACTGCCCGGTGAGTGCTCTCAGCTTTCGATCGTGATCTTGGGCAAGCGGGGCTTGTGCAGAGACACTTTCTCCGATGGCGCGATTACCTTCGCTTCCCCGATGACAACCTGCTGATCGTTCTGGTTGCGAACGTCGCATTCGACCACGACCCGGCCTTTCGGTTCTTTCCTGAGGACTTTCAGCTTCACGGTGAGCGTGTCGTCCAGCTTCACCGGCCGCTTGAAAGACAGGCTCTGCTCCAGGTAAATGGTGCCAGGACCAGGCATTACCGTCGCCAGCGCTGCCGAGATCAGGGAACCGCTCCACATACCATGGGCAATCCGTTCCTTGAACATGGAGCCGGCTGCAAATTCGGAGTCCAGGTGTACCGGGTTTACATCACCGGAAACCGCGGCAAACAGCACCAGCTCATCCTCGGTAAGGGTGCGCGTAAACGTGGCGGTGTCACCCTCATTTAGCTCGTCGTAGGTGATATTTTCCAGGGTATCAAGGGTATCGCTCATCGCATGCTCCGTGCTGTTGGCATTTGAGTACAGGTGTTCGGGACAGAGTCTCGAAAACTACCTCATCGGTTACAAAACTGCTATTCTCTCCCCACTTTTTTGAGGCTGATACTTTTGTAGGGTTGATTTTTTGAGCAACCTGACATCGGTAAATCATTACAATCAAAAGCGCCAAACAGGAGATGGTGATGGATTTTGAGCAGTTCTATCAGGATAAATACCCCGCAGGCGTACCCCGCGAGGTGGACCTGAACAAGTACAAAAGCATGGTGGATGTATTCGAACAGTCGGTCAAAAAGTTTGCCGACCGTCCTGCATTCAGTGCTGTTGGCGCAACGCTCACTTACCGTGACCTCGACACCCAGAGCCGTAATTTCGCGGCCTGGCTCCAGAACAAGACAGATTTGAAACCTGGCGACCGTATTGCTGTGCAAATGCCTAACGTCAGCCAATACCCGGTGGTTGTGTTCGGCGCCATGCGTGCGGGCATGATTGTGGTGAATACCAACCCCCTGTACACCACTCGGGAAATGGAGCACCAGTTCAATGATTCCGGTGCCAAGGCCCTGGTTGTTCTGGCCAACATGGCCGAGAACGCCGAGAAGGTGCTGCCACATACCGGCATCGAGCACGTGATTGTTACCGAAATCGCGGATATGCACTCGCCGATCAAGCGCACCCTGATGAATGCCGTGGTCAAGCACGTCAAGAAAATGGTGCCGCCGTTCAATCTGCCGCAGGCGCACAAACTCCCGGCTGTCCTGAGCGCCGGCGCCCGTGAGACATTCACTCCGGTCGAGTGCAAGCAGGACGACATTGCGGTGCTCCAGTACACCGGTGGTACCACCGGTGTGGCAAAAGGCGCAATGCTGACCCACGGTAACCTGGTTGCCAACCTGCTGCAGACCCGTCCGATGATGGAAGACATGGTGGTAGAAGGGCAGGAAGTGGTGATTGCGCCGCTGCCGCTTTACCATATTTATTCCTTTACGCTGAACTGCGGGATCATGCTCGAGGCGGGCGCCCACAACGTGTTGATTCCGAACCCGCGTGACATCCCGGGGTTTGTGAAAGAGCTGAAGAACCACAAGTTCACCGCGTTCCTCGGTCTGAACACGTTGTTTGTTGCGCTTTGCAACAACGAAGAGTTCCAGGATCTGGACTTCAGCAGCCTGAAACTGACTTCCTCAGGCGGCATGGCGCTGACCAGTGACACCGCAAAAATGTGGGAGCGGGTGACCGGTTGTGAGATTTGCGAAGGCTTCGGCATGACTGAAACCTCACCGGTGGTGACCTTCAATCCGCACAGCGCCATTCAGATCGGCACCATCGGCCTTCCGATTCCGTCCACGCAGGTCAAAACCATTGACGAAGAGGGCAATGAGACGCCTCTTGGCGAGCCCGGTGAACTATGCGTGAAAGGCCCGCAGGTTATGCGCGGCTACTGGCAGCGCCCGGAGGATACCCAGAAATCCTTCACCGAGGATGGGTACCTGCGCACCGGCGATATCGCCCTGATTCAGGAAGACGGCTACATCCGCATTGTTGATCGGAAAAAAGACATGATTATTGTCTCGGGCTTCAATGTGTTCCCGAACGAGATTGAGGATGTGGTCAGCAGCCATCCGAAGGTTGTTGAGTGTGCCGCCGTTGGTGTGCCTGATGCCAAGAGCGGTGAGGCGGTCAAGGTTTACCTGGTACCCACGGCTGAAGGTGTGACAGAAAACGAGCTCAAGGAATTCTGTCGTGAGCGGCTCACCGCTTACAAAGTGCCCAAGCAATTCGAGTTCCGTGACGAACTGCCCAAGACTAACGTGGGCAAGATCCTGCGCCGTGAACTTCGTGACGAGGCGAACAACAAGTAAGCCTTTCCGATAGTTGTTCAAGGAGAACCCTGCTTCGGCGGGGTTTTTCCGTTTTTAAGCGATCGACTTTCCCGATAGACTGTCGCCCATTCGATTCCGAGTGAGCGCTATTCCGGCAATTAAATGACAGACACTGTTTCTTCTACTTCCAGAACACCCAAACCGAAGCCGGACGGCGAGGCTGCCGTTAAGGCCATGATGGAGCAGCTGGACGCCTGCAACCAGCAGGAAGCCGCCCGCATTGTAAAAACCGTTGCCCGCACCAAGGGCAAGCCGGGCCAGAAAGACCTGGAGAAAATGGCCAGGTGGCTGGAGCGTGGCCTGGAAAAGGTTCAGCAACGCCACGCCCTGCACAAACCGGCAAGCTTTCCCGAGGGATTGCCGGTGTCCGAGCGGGTGGACGACATTCGTGAGGCCATCGAAAACCATCAGGTGGTAATCATTGCCGGGGAAACCGGTTCCGGTAAAACCACGCAAATTCCCAAGATCTGCATGAACAGCGGCCGGGGGATCCGTGGCCTGATTGGTCATACCCAGCCCCGGCGCATCGCGGCGCGTAGCGTTGCAGCCCGCATTGCCGAGGAAATCGGTGAGCAGACCGGCCAGCAGATCGGGTATCAGGTTCGCTTCACCGACAACACCTCCGAGCAGTCCCGGGTAAAGGTGATGACCGACGGCATCCTGCTGGCGGAGGTTCAGCACGACCGGTTTCTGGATCGCTATGACACAATCATCATCGACGAGGCCCACGAGCGCAGTCTGAATATCGATTTCCTGCTCGGTTACCTGCGCCAGCTGCTGCCCAAGCGTCCCGATCTGAAGGTGATCATCACCTCGGCGACCATTGAGGTTGAGCGATTCAGTGAGTTCTTCGACAAGGCACCGGTGATTGAGGTGAGTGGCCGTACCTATCCGGTGGATGTGCGCTACCGGCCGCTGACCGGCGATGAGGATGATCGGGACCAGGGCTGGACGGATGGTGTGCTGGGTGCCCTTGATGAAATCGAACAGCATGAGCGGAGTCAGAAGCAGCCACCGGGCGACGTTCTGGTGTTCCTGCCCGGGGAGCGGGAGATCCGCAATCTCAGCAAGTTTTTGCGCCATGTGGACCTGCGGCACACTGAAGTGTTGCCACTGTATTCCCGGCTGAGCAATGCCGAGCAGAACAGGGTGTTCCAGTCCCACAAGGGGCGACGGATCGTGCTCTCCACCAACGTGGCGGAAACGTCGCTGACGGTTCCGGGTATCCGTTATGTGATCGATACCGGCGTTGCCCGGATCAGCCGCTACAGTGTGCGCTCGAAGATCCAGCGGTTGCCGGTGGAGCCCATCTCCCAGGCCAGCGCCAACCAGAGGGCAGGCCGGTGTGGCCGGGTAGCGCCGGGTATCTGTTTCCGCCTGTACGATGAGACAGATTTCATCAACCGCCCGGAATACACCGATCCGGAAATTCTGCGTACCAACCTGGCCTCCGTCATTCTGCAAATGGCCACGTCGGGGCTTGGCGAAATCCGCCAGTTTCCGTTCCTCGAAGCGCCGGACAAGCGCCAGGTCAACGATGGCTACAAACTTCTGGAAGAGTTGGGTGCCGTGGACGAAAAGCGCCGGGTTACCCGCCTTGGTCGAACCATGGCCCGGCTGCCTCTTGATCCGCGCCTGGCCAGAATGCTGGTCACGGCCGCGGAGCTTGGCAGTCTGTCAGAAACCCTGGTGATCATTGCCGGGCTGAGTATCCAGGACCCACGGGAACGCCCCCAGGACAAACAACAGGCCGCGGATCAGGCCCATGCGCCGTTCAATGACAAGGAATCGGATTTCGTCACCCTGTTGAACATCTGGAACTTCTACGAAGAACAGCGCCAGGAACTGTCCCAGAATCAGCTCAAGAAGGTCTGTCAGAAGAGCTTTCTGAGTTGGATGCGAATGCGGGAATGGCGGGATATCCATCGCCAGCTCACTCTCATCTGCCGGGAGCAGAAGCTGCCGGTCAACAGGGATGCCGCCAGTTACGAGGCCCTGCACAAGGCGATACTGGCCGGACTCCTGGGCCAGGTGGCGGTGAAAGTGGAGAAGAAGGAATACCTGGCAACGCGAAACCGGAAGGTGCTGATCTTTCCCGGCTCCAAGGTGGCAAAGACTGGCCCAAAGTGGATCGTGGCCACCGAAATTGTGGAAACCAGTCGGGTATTTGCCCGGGTGGTGGCCTCCATTCAACCGGAGTGGATTGAGCCGCTGGCCGGTCATATTGTCAAGCATCACTATTTTGAGCCTCACTGGGAGCAGAAGCGGGCCCAGGTGATGGGTTATGAGAAGGTCACCCTGTACGGTCTGGACATTGTTGCCAAGCGCCGGATTCCCTACGCCAAGGTGGATCCGGCGGAATGCCGTAATTTGTTTATTCGCCGTGCGCTGGTAGAGGGCGATTACCGGTCCAGGGCGCCGTTTATTGCCCGTAACCGGGAGATGCTCGACACGGTTGAGAACCTTGAGAAAAAGACCCGCCGCCGGGATCTGCTGGTTGACGATGAAGTGCTGGTAGCCTTCTACGATGAACGCCTGCCTGCAGACATCATCAGTGGCCGGCATTTCGAGACCTGGTGGAAGGCGCTCTCCGTTGAGCAGTTGAAAGAACTGGAGCTGACCGAAGCGGACATTCTGCAACGGCCGGTGGATTCCCAGGCCGCCGACCTGTACCCCGACTTTCTCGAATGGCAGGGCGTGCGTTACCCGCTGAGTTACGAGTTCGAACCCACCAGTGAAAAGGATGGTGTCACGCTTCAGGTTCCGCTGATGGCTCTTAAACAGATTCCGTCCCGTCGGCTGGAATGGCTGGTACCGGGGCTGTTGCGGGAAAAGTGCATTGCCCTGGTAAAGTCCCTGCCCAAGGCGTTGCGACGGAACTTCGTACCGGTACCGGATTTCGTTGATGCGGCCCTGGAGAATCTTCAGCCTTCCAACGAGCCATTAACGCTCCAGCTGGGCGAGCAGTTGCGCCGGATGACCGGCGTGCAAATTGATCCCGAGGCCTGGTCCGACTCGGAATTGCCAAAGCATCTTCGAATGAACCTGCGGGTCATGGGTGACAGCGGGCGCACTATTGCCGAGAGTCGCGACACGGCTGACCTGCAACACCAGCTTGAGGGGCAGGCCGAGCAGGCGCTTGAGTCGGCGACAAGGGATGACTCGTCGGCGGAGCCGAGTGCCGAGTACACAGAGTGGCGGTTCGGAAAATTGCCCGAACAGGTCCAGACAGAGAAGGGTGGCATGCAGGTGACCGTGTACCCGGCGCTGGAGGACATGGGCAAGCACGTGCGCCAGATTCGCTGTCTGGACCCGCTGACCGCTGAAGATACCACCCGGAGGGCTATTGCCCGTCTGATTCTGAACAGGTTCGGCAGGACGCTTGATGATCTCGAGCGAAAACTGCCCCGTTTCAAGCAATCTGCACTGATGTTCGCTCCGGTAGGGCAATCGAAAGTGTTGCTGGACGATCTTTTGTTGGCGACAGCCATGCAGCACTTTTTATCAGAGAGCTTTCCTAGGACTTCGGAGGACTTTGACCGGGTGTTTGACGCTCACCGTGGGGATTTCATTCCGGCGCTGGAGCAGGCAGACGAGCGGTTGTACCAGGCCATGTCTGGTTATCAGAAAGTGGCAAAGCAGTTGAAGGGCAAAATCAACCTGGCGCTCGCCAACAGCATGGCCGATCTCAAGTTTCAGCTGCAGAACCTGGTGTACCCCGGGTTTCTGGTGGAAACGCCGCCTGAGTGGCTGGCTGAGTTCGGCCGTTACTTCGAGGCCGCCTTGATTCGTCTAGAAAAAATGCCACGCGAAATGGGCAGGGAGAGAGAGTTTCTTCATACCATTGAACCGCTGTGGTCCCGATACGCGGTCAAACGGGACGAACAACAGCGGCAGGGAGTGCGGGATCCTGAACTGGTGTTGTACCGCTGGATGCTGGAGGAGTTCCGGGTATCGTTCTTTGCCCAGCAACTTGGCACGGTGATGACCGTGTCGGTGAAACGTCTGGACCGGCAGTGGGAAAAAACCAGAGTCTGAGGAAACGGGTGTGCACCAATCCGGTGCTGCTGACTGATAGCCGACGGGCAAAACCCCGATACTGTGTTAGTATTTCTGGCAGTAGGTCAACGAACGAATCAGACGGGACGCCAATCATCCCGTTTTCACAATCATGACGTGGGGTTAGCGTGATTAAAGCCGTTATTAGCGGGACCGGTCTCTACACACCGCCAGCAACCATTGATAATGACGAACTGGTTGAAGCTTTCAATCAGTATGTTGAACTGTTCAACGCCGAGAATGCAGACGCCATCGCCAGCGGCGATGTGACGCCGCTGCAGCCATCGTCTTCCTCGTTTATCGAGAAAGCATCCGGTATCAAGCGTCGCCACGTGATCGACAAGGACGGCATTCTCGATCCCAAACGCATGAAGCCCTACATTCCCGATCGCAGCAACGAAGAGCCCTCGGTGCAATGCGATATGGCCGTTACAGCCTGCCGCGAGGCCCTTGAGCAGGCAGGCAAGTCGGCACAGGATGTCGATGCGGTGATCGTTGCCTGTTCCAACCTCCAGCGAGCTTATCCGGCCGTCTCTATCGAGGTTCAGGATGCCCTGGGAATTGACGGCTTCGCCTATGATATGAATGTGGCCTGCAGCTCGGCCACGTTCGGCCTTCAGGCAGCGGTCAATTCCGTCGAGAATGGCAGCGCCCGTTCTGTTCTGGTGGTCAGCCCGGAGATTTGTTCGGGCCACCTGAACTTCCGTGACCGGGACAGCCATTTCATCTTTGGCGACGCCTGCACGGCCATATTGGTTGAGCGCGAAGAAGATACTACTGAGGGCCAGGGTTTCGAGATTCTCGGGACAAGCCTGAAAACCAAGTTCTCGAATAACATCCGGAACAACTTCGGGTTTCTGAACCGTGCTGACGACTCCGGGGTCGGTAAACCGGACAAGCTCTTCGTGCAGCAGGGCCGGAAGGTGTTCAAGGAAGTGTCACCTCTGGTTGCCGAGACGATTCAGAAACAGCTGCAAAGCCTGTCTCTGACGCCGGATGATCTCCGCCGCATGTGGCTTCACCAGGCCAATCTTAATATGAACCAGCTGATTGCCCGTAAGGTGCTGGGGCGGGATGCGACCGAGGAGGAGGCGCCGGTAATTCTGGATGAATATGCCAACACCAGCTCCGCCGGTTCGATTATCGCGTTCCACAAGCACAAGGAGGATCTTGTCAGTGGTGATCTCGGGGTGATCTGTTCGTTCGGGGCAGGTTATTCCATCGGCAGCGTGGTGGTACGCCGCCGATAGGCGCACTTCGGATCAGGTTGTTGCCAGCGCTCTGAGGGTGTCTGGCAGCGGGGCCGATGAGCGCGTTTTTCGGTCGAACCATACGATTTTCGCATAGCCTTCCGCATAGACAGCACCGGTATCGACATCTGTCAGCAAATGGTAGGTGTCGAGGCTGGTTTTACCCGCCTTGTCAGCGTATGTTTTCACCTCAACGGTTGCCGGGTGGTTCAATTCCTTTAGAAAGGTGGCACTGGTCTTTATAATAACGGGGCCGGTCGGCTCTTCGGGGCCGCCAAGCTCCAGTGAAGCCAGCCAGACAATGCGCGCTTCCTCAAAGAATCGGAAGTAGACTGTATTATTGGCGTGGCCGTATGCATCCATGTCTCCCCAGCGGAGCGGCATGGTAATCGTGTTTACAAGATTTCCCGGTACTGACATCGGTTTCTCCGGAACAACGGTTTAATAATAAAAAATAGCGCCGGTATTCTCGACGAATTGAAACAAATTACACAACCCAAGAGCAGATGATGAAACACATTTTTATCCGGCGCCGGTTGATTACGCTCACCATGTTGCTGTCCCTGGCTGTATTCGTTCCCCTGGCTGTATTCGTTCCAGCGGGTCAGGCTGTTGCCCAGAATATGCAGGAACCGGCGCCCGAAGGGTCTGTTCCTGTTGATCCCAAGGACCCCTGGGAAAGCTGGAACCGCAAGGTGTTCACCTTCAACGAGACCATTGATCGGTGGTTCCTGAAGCCGGTGGCGCAGGCCTACCGGACGTTTACTCCGAACATTGTGGACCGTGGCATTACCAATTTCTTCAACAACCTGACGGAGCTCAGGAACTTCACCAACAGTATATTGCAGTTGAAGGGGGAGTCAGCTGTGGTGGCCGTCGGCCGCTTCACATACAACACCACCTTTGGGCTGGGTGGCCTGATCGATGTGGCAACCGCTTTTGATCTTCCGGAGCGCCCCGAAGATTTCGGCCAGACGCTGGGCTACTGGGGCGCCGGCTCCGGACCTTATCTGATGCTACCTTTTCTCGGCCCTTCCACGCCCAGGCACTTTACCGGTTTTTTGACCGACGGCTTTGCGCTACCTTCAGCGTGGGATGAGGTGGACAGCCCGGAAGTATACTATGCCCGGGGCCTGCAGATTGTTGACCGGCGGGCAGACCTGATTCCCGCGGAGAGCTTTATCTCTGGCGACAGCTATGTATTTGTCCGAAATGCTTTCCTGCAGCGTCGGGAGTTCCTGATTAATGACGGGAAAGTGGTTAACGATCCGTTTGCCAGCGGTGACGATGAGGATCTGATGCTCGAGGATTTCTGAGCATCATCCGGATTGATAGGAGGTCAGCGGTGCTGAAGGATCCAAGAATAGCCAAATTCCGGAAGATGCTTGCCGAGGCGCCGAACTACGAAGTCTGGAAGGCTGCTGCGCTGGAACTGGATTTTCTGGAAGGTAGCGCCGAGTGGAAGGAGGATTTCGCCTCCGATCTCTACCACTATGAACTGATTTACGACCGCCTGAGCAACCTCAAACAGTATCGGCAGCAGAACGATGTAGAACGTCTGAAGCGCGCACTGCGGGAGGGGTTGCACCACGATCTGGGTAATATGGGCAACCCGGCACTGTATACTCGGTCGCGGGTTGGCACCAAGCATCTGATCGAAGAATACATCACCCAGGTTTGTGAGGCGCTGGACTATCTCTGCGATCAACCGGTGCCCAACTTTTCGGTTGCAGACAAACTCCAGTTCTTCCGCGATACCCTCACGAGCTATGGCCGGCCAGCATTGTTGCTCAGTGGCGGGGCCACACTTGGTATTTTTCACTTCGGCGTGATCAAGGCGCTCTGGGAAAAAGGACTCCTGCCTCAGGTTATCGCCGGCTCAAGCATCGGTGCCATCATCGCGGGTATTCTCGGTGTTCACACCGACGCGGAAATCCCTGAAATGCTGGTGCCGGAAAACCACAATCTGAAAGCCTGGAAGTGGCGTGGCCTGCTCAGCGCAATGCGTGGGGATGGGCTCATGGATCAGGAAGAACTACGCAACTGCCTGCGCGGCAACATCGGTGAATACACCTTTGAAGACGCCTACCAGCGTACCGGCCGTTCGATCAACGTGAGTGTTTCCCCGGTGCAGGCTCACCAGAAGGCTCGGTTGCTATCCGGATATACGTCTCCGTACCTGATGGTCTGGAGTGCGGTTCTGGCCAGCGCCGCGGTGCCCGGCATCTTTCCGCCGGTTACCCTGATGAAGAAAGACATACAGGGCAATACACTGCCTTACATGCCCCGACTGCGCTTTGTTGATGGTTCCGTGGTGAGCGATCTGCCCATTGAGCGGCTAATGCACCTGTACGATGTGAATTACACCATTGTGAGCCAGACCAACCCCCATGTGGTGCCCTTCCTGAGCCAGCGGGGAAGGGATGAAAAGTTGTCCCTCGGCAACCTGCCCATGCACTTGCTGAAATCGGAAATCCAGTTTCATGGCCAGGGGGTGTTTGATTACCTGCGCAAACGGGTCAGGCCGGAACTTCTGCGGCAGATGTCCGGTCAGTTGTACACCATCATGGCACAGCGGTATTCCGGAGACGTCACCATTGCGCCTTCCTATTCGATCAAGGACTACAGCAGGATGTTGGCGAACCCCGATCCGGCCTATGTGCGGCAGATGATACTGGCCGGCGAACGCGCTACCTGGCCGAAAATCTCCATGATCCGTTCCCATGCACGAATCTCGAAAACCCTTGAGCGGTGTGTGCGCCGGCTCAAGCAACAGAACCGGCGCACCGCCGAGCTCAGGCTGATCAGTAACGCGGATTCCGGTACGTCCTGATATGTATTACGACTTCTTCGGCTTTCGCGAACCGCCGTTTTCCATTGCCCCCGACCCCCGTTACCTGTATCTGAGCGATCGCCACAAGGAGGCGCTGGCGCACCTGATGTATGGGGTTCAGGGGCAGGGCGGCTTCATCGTGATAACCGGTGAAGTGGGAACCGGGAAAACGACGGTTTCCCGCTGTTTTATCGAGAACGTGCCGGATAATGTGGATATCGCGTTGATCCTGAACCCCAGGCTCTCTGCGCGGGAGTTGCTGTCCTCCATCTGCGATGAACTGGAGATCCCCCACGAGATCAGCGCCACGATAAAGGAGCTGGTGGACCTGATTAACCAGGATCTGCTCAAGGCTCATGCGGCCGGGCGCCACAAAGTACTGATGATCGATGAGGCCCAGAACCTGTCTGCAGAGGTGCTGGAACAGCTCCGGCTACTGACCAACCTGGAGACGGCAGAGAAGAAACTGCTTCAGATCGTCCTGCTCGGGCAGCCCGAATTGCAGGAGATGCTGGCGCTCCCGGAGTTGCGTCAGCTCAATCAGAGGGTTACCGCACGCTACCACCTGGATGCCATTGGCAAGGAAGAGCTGCCTGCGTATTTGCGTTACCGCCTCAGCGTGGCCGGAATGCGAGGCGATATTTTCTCGCAGCGGGCAGTTAATCGTCTCTATCGCGAAAGCCACGGTATCCCCCGCCTGATCAACCTGATCAGTGACCGGGCCTTGTTGGGCGCCTATGCCGAAGGCGAGCATGAAATCACCACTGATCATATCCGCCACGCGGCAAAGGAAGTGCGCGGGCATTCGATTGGTCCTGCGCCCTCACGTACAGGCCGGTCACCTGACAGATCCCAGTACCTGGTTGTTGCCGCCTCGATTCTGGTGGCTATCATCGGCACCGCCTGGTTGTTCGACCGGTGGACTCCTGGCGAATCAGCTTCTACCGGCCAATCATTGGCTGAGCCCCTGGTGGGGGCGGTTGAAAGGGCGGAGGAGCCGCCATTGGTAGAGGCCGGGGAAACGTCAGAACCCTTGCCTGAAGAGCCTTCAGTAGCCGGCGAACTGGCCGTACCGGATCAATTGCTGGATTCAGTCTCGGCGTTCCAGGTGCTTTTCGGAATCTGGGGGCGGGACTACCAACCTGCTGCCGCTCCTGTAGCCTGTGACTGGGCCAGCGGACAGGGACTGGGATGTCTGAGTCGGCAGGGTAGCCGCAGAAGCCTGGAGTTTCTTGATCGCCCGGCGATGCTTCAGCTGCAGGATGAGGCCGGCAATACGGGGTTTGTCGTTCTCCGCCATCTCAATAGCGATACGGCAGAGGTGGCCTTGCCGTCTGGCAATCAGACGGTTTCCTTTGCCAGTATTGAGCGCCACTGGTTTGGTGAGTATCGGGTACTATGGCGCCTGCCGGAATACCTGACCGGAGACGGTTTCTACGGCAACGGTGGCGGTGAGCAACTCTGGATTGGCGCACGAATGATGGACCTGGCAGACAAGCACGCCGGTTCCCGGGCAGAGAGCGACCGCGTCAAACGTATGGAGGCCGAAGAGCAGATTCGCTGGTATCAGGCCTTGCGGGGCCTCACTGTGGATGGCATTGCCGGCGCGATGACCATCATCCAGATCAACAACGACCTGGAGGCCTCCATTCCCCGCCTCAAGCCCCTGCAGTCGGAAGGTCGAGAGTAACCATGTCTTACATTCTTGACGCATTGCGAAAATCCGAAACCGAGCGGCGGCAGGGTCGCGTTCCGGACCTTGGCCAGCAGGTGCAGTTGATTCATCGGCCGAAGAAAAAGCGGGGCTCTGCGGCGCTGTGGGTAGCACTGGCATTGATGCTCAACGCGGGAGTCCTGGCCTTCGTGTTCTGGCCGGGAACACCGCTGCCCTGGAGTTCCGGAGTGCAAACCGAGGTGTCCGAGGCGTCGGATAGGGCCGGCAATGTTCCTGAACCCGCGCCCGTGATGCCTCCAACGGAACCAGATCCGGTAGTCGAAGATGCAGTCGCGGAAACCGGCGCTATTCCGGAGACCGATCCTTCCGAGGCAGCTTCTCCGCCCACTGCTTCGGAACCTCCGGTAGCAGAGACCAGGGAGCGGGCGACGGTTATCGTGCCCTCATCCGCAATATCCGAAACCGCGGTCCCGGTTGTTGAACAGGAGCAGGCAGGCAGAGTCCCTCATCTGGTAGAGTTGCCGCTTTCATTCCAGAAGAGCGTTCCCGATTTGACCTTTAACAGCCACATATACTCTTCGTCTCCTGCATCCCGCCGGGTGATGATCAACAACACCTACCTGAGAGTGGGCGACTCCTTTGAGGGCCTGCGGGTGGACGACATCACCGAAGAGGGCGTCGTGCTCAGCCGTGACGGGCGGCGCTTCCGGGTTGGGGTTGTGCGGGACTGGGTGAGCCCCCGCTGATGGCACTGACTGACGAGATCAAGCAATCCATCCAGCAAGGTTATCGCGATGTGCTGGCCGGCAAAGACATTCGGGCCCGCTATGGCCAGCGTCTGATGATTGCTGAAATTGCCAAGTACATGGGCGACATCACAGAAAACGATGGCCAGCGAACGTCTCCGGCCTCGGCCTGTGTAGTGGAGGCGGGGACCGGGACGGGTAAGACCCTGGCTTATCTGATCGCTGCGATACCGGTGGCAAAAGCCCTGGGCAAAACCCTGGTCATTTCCACGGCAACTGTAGCCCTTCAGGACCAGATCGTGCTCAAGGACCTCCCCGATCTGAAGAAGCACAGCAAGATGGATTTCAACTGGACGCTGGCCAAAGGCCGGGGTCGCTACCTGTGCATGTCGCGGCTGGAAGCCCGCCTGCACGATGAGGGCAATACCGACAGTGACACCATGCCCCTGTTCTTGCTGGATGGCCCGAAAAATGAAGAGCCCGGTACCCGGGCATTCTTTGAGGAGATGCTGGCCAGCTATGGTTCCAGGGAATGGGATGGTGATCGTGACCACTGGCCGGAGCAGATCCCGGACGATGTCTGGCGACAGGTGACCACGGACCATCGCCAGTGCACCAATCGCCACTGCAGCTACTTCGACAGTTGTGCCTTTTTCGATGCCCGCAAAGAACTCGACGATGCGGATATTGTGGTAGCCAACCACGATCTGGTGCTCGCGGACCTGGCGCTGGGCGGCGGGGCGATACTGCCGGAGCCGGAGAACGCCCTCTATATTTTCGATGAGGCCCACCATCTTCCGGACAAGGCGTTGAATCACTTTGCCGCGTCGCTTCCCCTGAACGCCACGCGGCAGTGGCTGAAACAGCTGTCCCAGGCTCTGGTCAAAATGCAGCCCTACCTGGCGGCCGGTACCCAGGCCGCGAAGTCGCTGGATCGGATCAGTTCCGCCTCAAGGGAAGTGGATCTGGTGCTGAACCGGGTCTACGAGGAAGCGGAGCAGAATACGGGCTGGGAGTTCAACGAGGAGCGCCGTACGGCCCAATGGCGCTATCCGGAGGGAGAGTTGCCAGAAGCCATGGCGGATCTGGCAGCAGAGAGCCGCATTGCGACCGCGAATATGGTCCGTCAGCTTGGCGTTCTGGCAGATGAACTGCAGGGCGCCTTCGACGAGCGTAAGGAACATGAGATTGACAGGGAAACCGCTGAAGCCTGGTATCCGGTGATTGGTTCGTTTCACGCCCGGGCCGAGGATCAGCTGCGGCTTTGGACGGCCTGGTGCGAGCAGGGCGGCGCTAAACCCCGCAGCGAAGCAGAGGCTGACCCCGACGAGGGTGAGCAAGCCGAGGCCAGGCCAAAAACCCAGAAAAGCCCGCCACCAGCCCGCTGGGCGGTGCGTCAGCGCTGGGATCATGCGGAAGACATCACCCTGTACAGTTCGCCGGTATTGGCAGACAACCTGTTGTACTCCAGGCTCTGGTCCCGGGCCTACGGGGCCGTTCTTACCAGTGCCACACTGACCGCACTGGGACGGTTTGATCGCTTGAATGCCCGGGCGGGGTTACCCCAGGACAGCCGGTTCCTCGTTGTGCCCAGTTCTTTCCGGTATGGGGATATGGCGACGGTAGAGGTGCCGGCGATGTCGGCCATGCCCACGGATGACGGTTTCGCTGATGAACTGATCAAACGACTGCCAGACCTGTGGGCGGGCGAAAAAGCGACCCTGGTGTTGTTCACTTCTCGCCGCCAGATGCAGCAGGTCCGGGACGCACTGGCGCCGGAATACCCAGATTTGATTATCACTCAGGACGATATGGCCAAGGGTGAGGTACTTCGCCAGCATTGCAGCCGGGTGGATGAGGGGCGGCCCAGTGTCCTGTTTGGCGTTGCCAGCTTTGCCGAAGGCATCGACCTGCCCGGAAAATACCTGCACCACGTTGTGATTACCCGTTTGCCGTTCTCGGTCCCGGACGACCCCATTGAAGCGAGCCTGGCAGAGTGGGTGAGCCAGCGGGGCGGCAACCCTTTCATGGAGATCACGGTGCCGGATGCGTCAATCAAGCTGGTTCAGGCGGTGGGGCGGCTGCTTCGAACCGAGCAGGACACCGGCAGGGTGACCATTCTGGATCGGCGGATCATTACCCGGCGCTACGGACAGCTGTTGCTGGATGCCTTGCCGCCGTTCCGTCGGATTATCGAACGCTGAACTCCAGCCACCGATCATTGAGCCATAAAAAAAGAGCCAGCCCGTGAGGGTTGGCTCTCATCAAATGGGTTCTTTCGAACCCGGGCGTCGAAACAACGCGGAACAAGAAATCTGAAGGCCTGAAGTTTCAGAATTCCTGGTGAGGTTTCCCTCACCGTTGGGTTAATAATAGGGGATTAGAGGGCGTAGACGGATCGTCCAAAGGGCGTAGCGGGCTTAGATTGCTCGCATAAAATGTGACGCGCGTCACGTTTCCGGATAGTCCGATATCAGCCTTCCAGCAGCCCCAGGTCCCGGGCCCGGGCCAGTGCCTCGGTCCTGCGGCCGACGCCCAGCTTGCCGTAAAGGTTGCGGATGTGCGCCTTTACGGTAGCCGGTGCGACCTTCAATTTGGCTGCAATTTCCTTGTTGGCGTGGCCCTCATGGATCAACGCCAGCACTTCCAGCTCTCGCTGACTTAAGGGTTCGGGTAGTGCTGCCGCCTTGTTTGTTGGCTGCTCCATCGGATTGGGCGCTGGGCTTTCGCCGATTTCCGAATGCATCTGGCGCGATTCCATTTGCTCCGTGAGCATCTTTCTTACGTTGGCGTTCCAGCTGCCGGGGGTTCGCAACGCGGGCAGATCCAGCAGCAGGGCGCGAAGCTGCGGGCTTTCCTCGGCAAACAGCCGCATGAATCCGGCCTCGGCGGCCAGGTTTACCGCCCGGGTCAGCATCTGTTCCGATTCTTTGTGCCTGGCCTGTTTTGCCAGGGCCTCGCCATAGACGAGCAGTATCTCAACCAGGTGACGGTTGTGGGCGTTGCGTTCCGCGGGTTTCAACAGGGCGCTGAGTATTTCCTGGGCGCGTTCGGGCTGGTCCAGTGCCACCAGCACTCGGGCTTCGCTGATCCGGCTCTGTTCCAGGTGGAGCGGGTTGGTGAACTGAGCATCGGCCCTGGCGTCGAGGCAGGCGCGGGCTTTATCCGGGTGACCGGCAGCAAGATAGCACCGGGCGAGAAGCGCAGTGCTGGCAGGTGGCTCGAAAACAATCTGCTCACGGCGCTTTCGGCCGGTCTGGGAAGCGTCTTCCAGGGCTTCAATCGCGTCCTGGAGCCTTCCTTCGCTGAAGGCCAGGTGACCACGAACGTACTGAATGATCACGTGTTGTCCCGGTTCGGTGCCGCGCTCAACATGTTCGAGCAGGGGCTGCAGGTGCGTGGCGGCGAGTTGGGGATGGTTCCGTTCCCGGTGAATCTCACACAGGGTGCTGTTTTGCCAGCAGGAAATGAGCCGTGGTTGGCTGGGGTCTGCATAGTGCCTGTCCACCCATTGCCGGATGTCGGTGCAGGTTTCCAGCGCCAGATCGATATCGCCGCGATTGTACTGAATCCACGCCAGCAAACCGCCACTTGAGAGTACAGTGCTGGGTTTATGCTCGACCTGTCCGTAACGAACGGCTGACTGGAGCGCGTCCTCGGCTTCGGTTAGCTCGCCATCGCCATAGTAGTCCAGGCCCAAACCGTAATAGGTTACGGATTTCAGGGGAATGCGGGTGTGGTCTATCTCCCTGAGCACCTGGCGGGTAAGGTCGGCGGCGCTCTTGTCATCACTCCGGGTCCGGGCCAGGTATGAGCGCATCAGCGAGATTTCGCTCTGTAGCCCGAGAGCCCCCTCTGCATCCGGGTGTGAATCGGCTACCTGGCGGTCCAGAAGATCCTCAAGTGCTGATAAAAGCGGCTCCAGGGTATCCACCCGGTTGGCAAAGAACAGCCCCCAGATCCGTAGCATCTGGAGTTGCGGATTGTCGGTTATAAGATCCTGTGGAAGGGCCTCGAGCCAGTCCAGTACAGGGAGGTGATAGCCTCCATGGATCAGATTGTTGCCATGCTCGGCCAGCACGCGAGCGAGCCACGGCCAGTCTTCCTGACGAACAATCTGGGCAATGGCTTCCTGAACATGGCCATGGGCCAATAACCAGGTTACGGTGCGTTGCCAGAGCCGCGTTGCCTTTTCCGGCTCTGTGTGACTGATCCTGAGCAGCAGTGCATCCCGGAACAGGTCGTGGTAGCGGAACCACTCGTTCCGGGTATCCAGCGGGATCAGGAACAGGTTCTGGCTCAGAAGCGTTTCGAGCATTTCCTGGCTGTCGCCGGATTCACGGATTGAGTCACAAAGGGAGGCGCAAAGCCGGGGACAGCAGGCGGTTTCAAGCAGGAAATCGGCAATATCCCGGGGTTGCTGTTCCAGAACCTCGCTCAGCACATAATCGCTGATGTAGCGCTCATCCAGACTGATCTGACTTCCCTGTTGAGCTGCATCTTTGCCGGAGAATGTCGAAGAAAGCGCGGAAAGCTGCATGGCGGCCACCCAACCTTCGGTTTTTCGGCAGATGGCGAGGACATCTTCCTCAGCAATATCAAGGCCCATGGTGTCGCGGAAGAACTGCCGGCATTCCTCTTCCGAGAAAGCCAGCAGGCCGGGATGGATGTCCTGAACCCAGCGGCGGACGCGCCAGCGTGCCAGCGGCAGGGGAGGCTCCGTTCGAGACGCCAGGGTAACCAGGATGCCTGGCGGCAGATAGTCGATGAAATAGGCGAACTGCCTGTGGATCGCCGGGTTTGCGATAAAGTGGAAATCGTCCAACACCAGGGCCCATTCACTTCCATCCTGGGCCAGGATGTTGAGCAGGCCGGTGATGGCCTCGGTAAAGGTTTCATCGGATTGGTGAGACAGCTGTTTCCGCAATTCCGCCGCACCGGTCAGTCCGGCCTGTTCGAAGGCGCCGATGACGTACTGCCAGAATCGCCTGGGTTCATCATCGTGTTCGTCCAGGGAAAGCCAGGCCGTGGGTGAGGAAACCCGTGAGCACCACTGGGCCACCAGGGTTGTCTTGCCAAAGCCGGCGGGCGCAATTACCAGATTCAGCCGTTTGGGGCTTTGCTGCTCCAGCAGGTCGCTCAGTCGCTCACGCTTTACGGCGCGCGAATCGGACGTTGGTCTGAGAAACTTGGTGGTGAGCAGCATGAATTCCCTGGAAACCGAGTGTTGAATTGCCCAGGCAGGGCATAAGGGATTGTGTCCTTTGTAATTACCAAGTCAAGGGCTATGAAGCCACTTTAACCACGCTTGGGTTTTATCAGGGGCTGCGTAAATGCAATTTTGGTCTAAACTGTGTGAAAGTAGTTGCCTATATTAAAAAAGAATGAAAACCTGTATTTTTATGCGTATTCTTCGACAAGATCTTTCGGTCTCCAGGGAGCAGCAGATTCAATGAAACTACAACAGTTGCGCTATATCTGGGAAGTTGCGCATCACGATCTGAATGTGTCCGCAACCGCACAAAGCCTCTTTACCTCCCAGCCCGGGATCTCCAAACAGATTCGCCTTCTTGAGGACGAGCTGGGGCTGGAAGTGTTTGCACGAAGCGGCAAGCATTTGACCCGTATCACGCCGGGCGGCGAGATCATTATTCGGGAGGCGGGGGAGATCCTGCGACGGGTTGAGGGCATCAAGAAGATTGCCCAGGAATTCAGCAACCAGCGCAAGGGCGACCTGAGTATTGCGACGACTCACACCCAGGCGCGGTATGCGCTGCCACCGATCATCAGTGGTTTCATTGAGGAGTACCCGGACGTTTCCCTGCACATGCATCAGGGTACTCCCATGCAGATCTCCGAGATGGCGGCCAATGGGGCGGTCGACTTCGCCATCGCCACAGAGGCCATGGAGTTGTTCAGCGATCTGATCATGATGCCCTGCTATAAATGGAATCGCTGCGTGATCGTGCCGAAGGATCACCCCCTGGCAAAACTCCCGGAACTGACGCTGCCGGAGCTGGCGGAATACCCGCTCGTTACCTACGTGTTTGGCTTCACAGGGCGCTCAAAGCTCGATGAGGCGTTCCAGTCGCAAGGGCTCACTCCAAAGGTGGTCTTCACGGCCGCAGACGCGGACGTAATCAAGACCTACGTTCGGCTTGGGCTCGGTGTCGGCATTATTGCCAGTATGGCTTTTGATCCCAAAACGGATACCGACCTGGTGGCCCTGGATGCGCGCAAACTGTTCAGACCCAGCGTAACCCGGCTGGGCTTCCGGAAGGGCACCTTCCTGCGGGGCTACATGTACGACTTTATTCACCGGTTTGCGCCCCATCTCACCAAGGAAATGGTGGACGAAGCCGTATCTCACCAGGGTAGCCGGTCTGAAATCGAAGAGTTATTCAAGGATATAGAACTGCCCACTTATTAAATGGGCAGAGAGGGTGTCCAGACGCCCGGTTATTCCCGGGCGATCAGGTTGCCAGCATGAAGGCCACATTCTTTCTGGGTGGCCTCTTCCCACCACCAGCGGCCCTCTCGCTCGTGCTGTCCGGGGAGAACCGGGCGAGTGCAGGGCTGACAGCCGATGCTCACGAAGCCTTGCTCATGGAGCTTGTTGTAGGGCGCCTCGGACATCCGGATGTAATCCCACACCTCTTTTGATGTCCAGTTCGCCAGCGGATTGAACTTAACGAGGGGTCTGTCATCGGTTGAGAACGCAGTGTCCTCCTGGACAACCGGCACGTCATTGCGCGTACCCGGGCTCTGATCCTTGCGCTGCCCGGTAATCCAGGCGTCAACCGTCGCCAGCTTCCGGCGCAGGGGATTGACCTTGCGAATGCCGCAGCATTCACTGTGCCCATCCTCGTAGAAGCTGAACAGGCCTTTCTTGTTCACCAGATCCTGAACTTCCTGAGCATCCGGGAACAGGACTTCAATCTCGATGCCGTAATGCTTGCGCACCCGCTCCACAAACTCATAGGTTTCCGGATGCAGGCGGGCCGTATCCAGAGTGAAAACCTTCAGGTTGTCGGTCAGCTTGTGCGCCATTTCAATCAGCACAACATCTTCGGCGCCGCTGAAGGAGATAGCGATGTTGTCGTACTGTTTCAGGGCAGTTTTGAGAATCGAACGGGGGCTCTGGCCTTCGAGCTCTTCTCGCAGGGTTTGAATATCGGTCATGGCCCGGCATTGCCTTATCTTGGTGTGCAAGGAAATCCAACTGAACGAAAAGGCTATCATTAAACGCCTAATATCCTGAAGGAATGACAATCTATATGGTTATTCCCGGGGTAAAAGCCAGGGTTTACACTTCTACGATGCAATCCCGCCCGGTTTTTCTTATCATACGCTCCGAATAGAGGCAGACGGACATACCGTCGTCGCCCTTAACCAATTGAAGCAGGAGATCGTTGTGGAACTGGCATGCCTTGACCTTGAAGGAGTATTGATCCCGGAAATCTGGATCGCGTTCGCCGAAAAGACCGGCATTGAAGAGCTCAAGGCCACCACCCGCGATATTCCGGATTACGACGTGCTGATGAAGCAGCGCCTGAAGCTGCTGGACCAGCACGGCTATGGGTTGCCTCAGATCCAGGAAGTGATCGGCGAGCTCGACCCGCTGCCCGGCGCCCGGGAATTCCTGGATTGGCTGCGTGAGCGGTTCCAGGTGGTGATTCTTTCAGACACCTTCTACGAATTCGCCATGCCCCTGATGAAGAAGCTGGGTTACCCGGCGCTGCTCTGTCACAAGCTGGAAGTGGCAGACGACGGCCAGATTACCAATTACCTTCTGCGCCAGCGTGATCCAAAGCGCCAGTCGGTGAGAGCATTCCAGTTGCTGAACTACCGTGTGATTGCGGCCGGTGATTCCTACAACGACACCACCATGCTGGGGCAGGCCGAGGCCGGCATCCTGTTCCATGCGCCGCAGAACGTGATCGATGAGTTCCCGCATTTCCCTGCGGTGCATAACTTCGATGATCTCAGGCAGGAGTTTCTCAAGGCCAGCGCTATTCACAGCGCCTGATTGGAAGACTGAAACCGGGGTCAGAAGAAAGCCTTCTTCTGACCCCATGTTCACTTTTACTCAATAAGCAACTCTTCAAGAAACCGCATCAAAGGCCCGACTTTCGCGAGCGTCTCCTGATACTCAGCCTCGGGATCCGAATCTGCAACAATACCGCCACCGCCCCAGCAGCGAATGGTTCCCTCGCTATCGCACAGCATGGTTCGAATCGCAATATTGCTGTCCAGCGTGCCGTCCAGTCCGCGATAGAAAATCGAGCCGCAGTAGGGGCCACGCCAGTGGGGTTCCAGCTCCCGGATGATCTCCATCGCCCGTATCTTCGGCGCTCCGGTAATGGAACCACCCGGGAAAGCGTCAAACAGGGCCTTCATGGGTGTGATGCCGTCTGCCAGCTCGGCGCGGATGTGGCTGACCAGGTGATGAACGTTACGGTAGGACTCAAGAGCAAACAGCTTGTCGACTTTCACGCTTCCAGCTTTTGCGTTCAGGCCCAGATCATTGCGGAGCAGGTCGACGATCATCAGGTTTTCAGCCAGGTCCTTTTCGGACTCTTCCAGTTCAGTTGCAAACGCTGCATCGCTCTCCGGAGTGCCACCCCTCGGCCGGGTGCCCTTGATGGGACTGGTGGTGACGGTTCGGTCGTGTATCTCGAGAAACCGCTCGGGAGAGACCGAGAGGATGGATGCGTCTCCGGCGCGGATAAAGCCACTGTAGGGCGTTGGATTGGCATCCGAAAGCGCCTGGAATGCTTGCCAGGGATCCCCCGCGAATTCTCCGGAAAATTCCTGCGAGAGATTGGCCTGGTAACAATCTCCGGCTTCAATGTATTGGCGAACCCTTTCTACGTTCTCCCTGAAGGCATCCGGTGTTTGCTTGGGTTGGAAGCGGGAAACCATAGCCCACCCGTTTGTAGAGCCTTGCTCGCTATCGATCAACCACTGCTCCAGAGTAGCCCGGGTCGCATCCGGGCACTCCGGATGAATCCACAGCCAATATTGATCTGTTTGTCGATTATGACTGGCCGTCCAGAGGTAGAATCCTGCCGAAATGAGGGGTACATCCAGTGACGGGCAGAGTTCCCGGAGACGTGATTCTCTGACATACCCAAGCTCATACCCAAGAAATCCAATCCATCCGCCGAAAAGGCATTCCGGATTTGCGTGTTGTGCGATCTGGAATTTTCGGACGAGGCTTTCCATTTTTACAGCGAGCTGGTCGGAACAAAAATCCGTTTGAACAGGAGCGTGGAGAAGTTCGGTGGCATGTGCGCATGCGGAAAAACCGCTCAAGACGCCGCGTGCCGGACCGTTACCGACACTCCCGATATAGGCAAAATCCTCTTCCCGGCAGGCATGGCTGAGCAGGCGATGGTAAGCCTCCTGATTAAGTTCACGCATGGTTGCCGGGTTCAAGACTCCTCCGGATTCTTTGAAAAATGATAAACAGAACACAAAACGAGCGTTGTCGCGTTTACCGAGCCGCTGCTCTAATGGTGGGCTGTTCCTGTTGTCCGCCAATTCGGGACACCGGTGGCTATTCTAACTGAGTTTAGCGACCATTCTTACCATAAAAACAAATCAGGGCACGTCATTTGAGCGAATAACTGACGTGTCTGAGGAAAGAACGGAGATTGCCGATGAAAAATCCTATACACCTCAGAAAGGAGTTTGTGGCACTGTTTGCGATTCTCGCCTGTATCCCTTTTCTGGTAGCTGCTCAGGGCGCTGATGAGTCAGACAAAGAAGTAAAACAGATGATTCAGAAGCAATTCGAACGAATGTACGAGAAGGGAATTGAAAACCTCTCAGAACGTATTGTTCTGACCGGAGGTGTGAAGCCTTTTGCAGTGGTTTCTGATACAGGAGATAACGTAAAGGCGATTCGTATCAGGCAGGCAGAAGAGATGCCGCCGGAAATGGCACTTGCAGTTCTCCGGCGCTCACTAATAGCACTTGTCAAAAAGGGAAAGATTGGGGCCACTGCGATTTTTTACACTGCTGACAATCCAAACAAAGAATCAAATGCTGAAAAGGTCCTCGTCGTGGAGATGGAGCATATTTTTGGGCCAACTCTGGCGCAGCTCGTTCCATTTACGATCAAAGGCGGCAAGGCAACCTATGGAGAGCAGGTCGTTGTCGACATGGAAAAGCAGATATTCAAAATCAAGGTCGATGAAGAGCCCGCGGAGTGAGCTCTTTAGTGTCGAACAATCTAATTATTGGTTAGTGTGAAGGTGTTCACGGAACATTCTGTAACCTCTGACGTACTCTGTATCCGTGCAGATACAAAAGTAAACCAAACAGTCTGCATGTATGGAAATAACAACAATTTGTTCCGTAAAGGAGAACGTTATGAAAGGCCTGAAGAAACTCGCACTGGCAACAGCCGTTGCTGCAGCACCGTTTGCAGCTCACGCTGACCTCAAGGCACTGGATGACAGTGCAATGGGTGACGTGACCGGTCAGGCTGGTGTGTCTATTGAACTGGAAACCGAAGTCAGCATCGGCGAGTTCCGCTATACCGACGAAGGTTACCTGTCGGTCAACGATATCTACATCGGTGGCGGAACAGTTGAGCGCGATGGTAGCGGCAATGTGACTGGTGTGTCTGGTCTGCTGGACGATCTGTTGATTGACATCGATGTAGAGGCCGATGGTGACGCCTACATTGATGTCCACAGCATTTCTGGTGCTCCGATTGACTTCGCTGTTGGTGTTGGTTCCGCGTCACTGAACGCTACCGACGGAAGTGGCGATTCCACACTCCTTGCCAGTAACATTGGTATAGAAGGTGGTCTGGCGCAGCTTAACATCCGTGTTGATACCGCCACTGACGACCTGATCATGAACGTTGGTTTCAACGTGACTGACATGGATATGAATGTTGACTTTCTGGGCGTGAATATCCGTGACATGCGTGTTATGGGTGCCAACTTCCTTGAAAGCGGCGGCGCTGTAGATCCGGCGGATCCAAGCACTCTGTCTAACGCGTATGCTTTTGCCACCATTACTGTTGGTAAGGGTGTTTCTGCCGCGACTGGCAATGATGCTCTGGAAATTGCTATCCCGAATTTCCAGGCCGACATCCTCGTCGGTGCTGTCGAAATTGGTGGCGCCTCCATCGGTTCGTTCCAGATGGACAACCTGGCGGTAACCAATACCAACATGAAGGTTTATGGTCACTAATCTGACCTAACACCCAAGTTGGTGAAACGCCCCGCTCCGCGGGGCGTTTTTATTGGCCAGAAGAAAACCCGAGCCAATAAAAAAAACGGCAGCCAACCCTGGCTGCCGTTTTCTAATCGAATGAATGAATTCGGCGCTACTGATCCGGCACCGCAATAGAAAGATCAAACCCACCACCAGGCCGCGGCGTCAACGTAATCGGTCCCTCATTAATGGCCTGCGGTACCTGTATTTGATCAATCCCCGGCGGGTTACCGATACTGAAGTTCAGATTCTGGCCATCAAAGCCAATCCCCAGTTGATCGTTAAGAAACGTCTGTGTAAAAGGTTCCTCCGGAATCTCTGCCTGTTGCCCAAAGATTATCGGTGGAATTGTTGGGGTGAATTCTGCTGGCGGCTGTGCCCGCGCCAGTTCTTCCTGGGGCAGGAGCAGGGCGCGCCGGAGAAATTCCTCTTCTGCGTTTTCCAGGGCATCGCTCTTACCCTCATCAACGTATCGTTGCAAGGCGTCCCGGTAGGCTTCTTCTTCCGCTTCAGTCAGAACAGGTTCCCCGGGAGAAATAGTGAGGGAGCGCAGGATGCGTTGCCGGTCGGCGTCGGATTTCTTCTGCTCTTTAGGCACAACAATAACGGCAGAGTCCTTCACATAGGTTTCTACCATCTCGTCCGAGGTCATGGTTTGAACGCCACCAAAGGCAGGTAAAGCAACAACCAGACCGCTGATGGCGGTGGTGAGCAGGTGTCCGCGTTTCATAATCTGGCCTCTTTTGTTTTAAAAATACGCTCCCTGAAGCGAGTATTCGGTTTGTAGGACAGGAATTCAAGCTGGAAGATCCGGGATTGTGATCAGAATCTTTGATTTTTCGGTACTGTTACTAATCACAGCAAAAACATGGTCGAATACCATGAACTTTTTTGGCGTTGCAGGGCCACAGTGACACTATGAAAAATCCGTTCAGAAACCGATTCAGTCGCTGGATTAACCGACGGATTCCGCGGTCCGATCTCCAGACCTTCAGCCAGAAAAACATCTTTATCTTGCCCACGGGCGCTGGCGTGGTCTTTGGTCTGTTACTGCTTATCATGCTGCTAACTGGCATCAACTATCAGAACAGCCTGATCTATCTCAGTACCTTCTTGCTGGGCGCCGTGTTTGTTGGCGCCATGCATCAGACCCATCGAAACCTGTCTGGCCTCGAGCTCACCCTGGTTCAACCGGGGGAGGGATTTGCCGGCGATGATATCCCTTTCCGGTTTCGCCTCAAGGGTGGCAGGGATGACGCCATTGCAATCCTGCTCTCCTGCGATGAATCCGGCCTGGCACCGGTGCATGTCCACTCAGGACAGTCCCGGGATGTTACTTTGCCGGTCCATTCCGCCCATCGAGGGTATTTGAGGCCGGATCGGATCCGTATTGAAACCCGCTTTCCCTTTGGCCTTCTGAAGGCGTGGTCGTGGGTTCGGCCAGTGTCAGCCGGAGTTGTTTTTCCCAGGCCGATTCCCGCACCCGAGGCATTCGGTACTGTCGAAGATGGTGAGGAATCAGTCGACGCAAGATCCGTTGACGGCAATGACCACGCCGACATCCGACCCTGGAGGGAGGGAGACCTGAGCCAGCGAGTACTCTGGAAGCGGTTTGCTCGAACCGGGCAACTGGTGGTGGCCGACTGGGAGGGCGAACAGGGCAGTCCCCACTGGCTGGATTTTAACGCCTATCCTGGCGCAGACCATGAGTTGCGGCTCAGTTATCTGGCGTTTTTGGTGAACGAACGGGGCCGCAATGGCGTTCGGTTTGGATTAAGTCTTCCCGGGCAAATCATTGAGCCCGATTCTGGCCCGGCGCACGTATCCCGGTGCCTCAGAATACTGGCGACCTGGGGCGAAGAGCGACCCAGGGATGCGATGACCGAGCCCCACGGAACGCGCAAAAAATTGAAAGAGAAAGCACCCCATTGGGTCGCGGAGGGGCAGGCTTGAGTTTTCTGGACCGCTTGAGAAGCAAGGAACAGGATGACGTCGCAGCGACCAATCTGCCGTCCAGGGCTCTGCTCTGGCTGATTGTCAGCTTTGCCTTGCTATTAACACCACAGTGGGACCGTTTGCCCTTGTGGCTGATCGCGGCCTGTGCGGTGCTGGCGGCCTGGCGGTGGCTTGCGCAATATGGTCGCGTAAGACTCCCGGGCCGCCTGTTGCGCACCGGAATCATGCTGGTTCTGACTGGTGTTTACATTGCCACGGTGCAGGGACGGTTTACGGTGGACACGGCCGCTTCGTTCTTCGTGCTTGCGGTGGGTCTCAAATGGCTTGAGACCCGTTCAGTCAGGGACTTCTATGTCCTGTTCTTTATCCTCGTTTACCTGGCCACTGTAAACTTCCTGTTTCACCAGGAAATCCTCTGGGCGTTGGTGAATTTTGCAGGCATAGCGTTGCTGCTGGTCGGGCTGCAGGTGCTGAATGCGCCTGAATTACCTGGTGGAATGACGTCTGGCTGGCGCAGACTGGGCGCGATGTTCCTGAAGACGTTACCGATTGTCGTTCTGTTGTTTGTGTTTTTCCCCAGAATGTCGCCGTTGTGGAGCGTGCCGCTGGTTTCCGGTGAGGCTCGAACGGGTATCAGTGACACCATGCGACCGGGTGATATCTCCAACCTCGCCCAGAGCAGTGAACGGGCCTTTCGGGTAACGTTTGGTGGCGAGATGCCCGCCTATCGCGACCGCTATTGGCGAGGTCTGATCCTCGATTATCTGGATGGAGAAACCTGGCGCCAAGGCCAGAGGGAAGGCTATCGTCCGCTGGGACGGGTTGCGGTTGACGGAGGCATAGGAGAGCTCGAAGCAAACCAGTATGACGTCCTCCTCGAACCGACCGATCAGCGCTGGGCGTTCGCTCTTGAAAATTCCAGGGCAGTATCAGACAACGTTTTCGAGGACAGCGCCGATCTCTTCCGCTTTCGCCGGCCGGCTGACAGCCCGGTGCGTTATCGCCTGGCTCTGGATGAAGAGGCCCCGGAGGTCCAGGCGCAAAGCTTTGCTGAATTGCGGCAGTACCTTCAGTTACCAGGCGAAGGTAACCCCCGTGCCCGGGAGTTGGCGCGGGAGCTTCGTACCAGTATGAGCGATGAGCAGATCATACGAACGTTGATGGAGCGCTTTCGGGAGCAGGAATATTTCTACACGCTCAGGCCACCGGCCATGCCGGATGACGGCATAGATTCCCTGCTTTTCGACGAAAAACGCGGATTCTGCGCCCACTACGCGGGCGCAACCACGTTTGTTTTGCGGGCGGCCGGCATTCCTTCCCGCGTTGTGGTCGGTTACCAGGGTGGTGAAAGCGGAGCCGGTGGTGATTACCTGATCGTGCGCCAGTATGATGCCCACGCCTGGGTAGAAGCCTACCTAGATGGACGAGGCTGGGTAAGGATCGACCCCACAGCAGCCATTGCGCCAGACCGGATCGAGTCCGGTCTCAGAGACGCCGTTGCCGAAGAGGGATCCTTTCTGGAGGACAACTGGGCGTCGCCCCAGCGTTATGCGGATGTTGCGCTGGTCCAATGGGTTAGCCTTCAGTTGGACCGCATCAATTACCAGTGGCAGCGATGGGTTGTCGGTTACCAGGGCCAGAGCCAGATGGACCTGATGTCCCGGCTGCCGGGTGGTTTTGGCATGCGCGAACTGGGGTATATGACAGCCGGTATCGTTGGCGCCGGGTTGCTGATTGCCGGGTTAATTTCTGCTTTCCAGATGCGCCGTGGAGAACGACGTGACGCCTTCCGGAGGGTGGTGGATACCTGGCACCGGTTGTGCGCCAATGCCGGGGTGCCTGTCCGTCATGGTGAAACGCCATCGGTGCTGGCGTCACGCCTGGCGAAAGCGGAACCGGCTGCGGCAGATTCGGCCCGGCTTTTTGCCCGCTTGGTTAACAGCCATTACTATAGCGCTGGTCAAGACGAGGAAAATGGTGAGCAGCTCAGGCGAATGCGGCGTCTGCTCGCCACTATGAAGCGTCAATTACGGAAGCGCCAACTGCGCAGATCCAGGACCCGGACAGGAAAAACCAGTGACTGATATTGCCCAAGACATGCCCTGGCTCGGCCGCGCCTGGCAAACCGTGCAGAGCCGGGTGGCGGAAGACAGGCTGCCACATGCGCTAATCCTTGCGGGAGAGCGCGGCGTGGGTAAGCGTGCCTGGGCCGAAGCTGTTGGCGGATTACTGTTGTGTGAGAAGCCTCTGAACCGGGAGTCCGGTCAGCCGGTTGCCTGTGGCAGCTGTAAGCAGTGTGAACTCCTGGCCGCTGCCAGCCACCCTGATATCCGGGTTTATGCGCCGGAGAAATCCCGTATGGTCAAGGTTGATCAGGTGAGGGCGCTGTCTTCTTTTGCGGTGGCTTCACCTCAGGTGGCCCACCACAAGGTGGCGATCATCGATCGTGCGGACCAATTGAATATCAATGCGGCCAATGCGCTGCTCAAGACTCTGGAAGAGCCGCTGCCTGATGTAACCCTGATCCTGCTACAGGAAAGCGGGCGTCCGGTGCTGCCTACCATTCGTTCCCGCTGCCAGACATTGACTGTTCCCGTGCCCGCCAACAACGAGGCCAATCAGTGGCTCGCGAGTCGGGTTCGGGAACTGCCCGAAGAAGCCCAACCGTCTGCAGAGGTTCTGGCCAAAGCGTTAATGCTGGCCGGAAACGCGCCGAGGCTCGCTCTGGATTACGCAACCGGAGACTTCATCGAACTCCGTGATACGGCTCTGGAGCGGTTCAAGGGATTCATGAAATCGAAGATTCCGGTGGGTGAGGCCGCCAAGGCCTTCAAGGCGATGGGCCTGGAAGATACCCTCTGGTTGTTTGAAACCTGGGCTGCAGATCTGGCCCGCCAGATAGCGGGTGGCAATGCACGGGATACCGACGCCGCGGATATGCTGGGTTTCCTGGCCCGAACAACCCCTGCCTGGCAGGCCCATGAACTGCTCGATATGGTAAAGGATTCGAGGGCGGCGGGCGTTTACAATGCAAGCCCGGAGTTGGAGGCGAGTCGGCTTCTTATCGCCTGGCAGAAGTTGATGCCGGTCAAACGCCCGGCGGCATAGGCGGGTGGGCATGGCCCGCAGTATTGCGCCTTTGGTGCCAACAGCTGCTATGATTCCGGAATGAAAGGGATTTTCAGATCCCGACAAACGTTCAAAACGATCCAAGACAAAAGGTGTCAGTTATGGGGCCAGGATTTGGTGCGCGCAGTGGCATACTCACCCTGACAATAAAGGATAAAGCAGTACTCTACGCTGCCTACATGCCTTATATCCGCCAGGGTGGCCTGTTTATCCCGACCCAGAAACAGTACCAACTGGGCGACGAGGTTTTCCTGCTTCTTAACCTGATGGACGAGCCGGAAAAAATCCCGGTTGCCGGCAAAGTCATCTGGATAACGCCCAAGGGGGCCCAGGGAAACCGCGCGGCGGGAATCGGTGTCCAGTTCAACGGCGACGACGAAACCGCCCGCACCAAGATTGAATCCTATCTGGCAGGTTCGCTGAGTTCCGATCGCCCAACCCACACAATGTAGAGGCGGGAACTGGATGAACGACATGGCGATTCCCAAGGAAGCTTCCTGCGGCCAACCAGACGGTAGCGGCATCCAGGAAACCGCTCCGGCATTCCGGGAGTCCGAGTGGAAGCTCCGGCACATCACCCTGGCCGGTCTCAGTTGGCCTCCTGCGAGCGAGGCCCACGATAATACCCCGATCATCATGCTGCACGGCTGGCTGGATAACAGCCTGACCTTTGTAAAACTGGCACCGGAACTGACTACTCTCGGGCCGATTTATGCCCTGGACTTTGCTGGCCATGGTCATTCGGGACATCGCCCGGAAGGCCAGAGTTATCTGTTGATGGATTATGTTGCCGATCTGGCCGAGCTGGTTGAGCGCTATTTCCAGGAAACCCCGGACGGCAAAATCAACCTTGTTGGTCACTCCCTCGGTGGCATTGTTGGTGCCCTATACGCGGCAGCTTTTCCTGAGCGGGTAAAAAATCTGGTAATGATCGACAGCCTGGGTGCACTCAGTCGTCCGGTACAGGAGACCATTCCCCAGCTCCGAAAGGCGATCAAGAAACGCATTGCCGGGTCCGGGAAGCACGTTGTTTACCCGGATATCGCCACCGCGGCCAAAGCCCGGGAGGGTGGACTGAGCCCGCTCAGCCCTGAAGCCGCACTGACGCTCATTCCACGAAACATGAGGCCCGAGGGGGATGGATACGTCTGGCAGACCGATCCCCGGCTGCGGCACCCCTCACCACTGATGATGACTGAAGAGCAGGTACTGGCCTCGCTGGCTGCGATAGAAACCCCGGCGCTTTTTGTCAGAGCCGATGAAGGACTTCTTTCGTACAGAAAAGATCTGGATGAGCGCGCTGAAGTTATTGCCAACCTCCAGATCGTGAATGTGCCGGGAGGTCACCATTGCCATCTGGATGGAGAGACCGGGCCGGTTGTAACAGCCATCAGACAATTCCTGGAAAATGAGTAATCGCTTGCTGAAATCACTGTTCACACGTCGCCTTGCCCCAATTCTTGGTTTACTGGCTCTGTCGTCGGTTTTGCAAGCCGCTCCGGAGGAGATGCCCGAAGCGTTTGAGCAGTCGACGCTGGAAGATACGGTCTCCATTGAGTCTTCGGGCCACCTCGTTTTGTTCAGCCCGGTCCGAGAGGTCAACAACGAGATCCGTTCCGAATCCCTGGCCCGGTTACCGGTAGCGGGAGAAGGGCGCCTTTATCGGATTGCCCGGGACTCCAGCCGGGAAGAGGCGAGGGACCACTATCTTGGCCTTTTGCGCCAGAGAAATGCGCAGATTCTCTTCGAGTGTTCCAGCATTCGTTGCGGGAGAAGCAACGTGTGGGCAAACCAGATCTTTAATCAGGCAGTTCTCTATGGCCGTGATGCCACGCAGGATTATCTGATTGCGGGCGCCGTTGCGGAGGATGGTTCCCGTTGGCTGACCCTGGTTTATACAGTTACCAGGGGCAATCTGCGGGAATATGTCTGGGTGGAGCATCTGCGGGTGGAGCCTGGAGCTACGATTCCGGGGTTTGGTAGTGTTGCCAACCGTGTCGATGGGCCCATCATCGTTCCCTGGCAGGGAGGCATAACTTATCGTTTTGACTGGCAGGCTACGGACCGCAGACGGGTAACCGATCTGGCCCGTGAAGAGGGAACAGTGGCTGTACTTCTGGGCTATTCTGAATTGGCGGCCGATGAATCGTTCACTGATGCCATGGAGCGTGCTCGTCAGGCCACTGAGTCTTTGGCGGAGGTATTGTCCAAGACAGGAGTTTCCCGCGACCAGCAGGAAATCATCATTGTTGGACCAGCAGGTGTATTCAATGATCCGGACAGGCAAGGCGATCGGGTGGAAGTGGTCGTAATTTCGAGGTAATCATTATGGGCGCATCAAAGGACGAGGATAAGAACCAGAAGGACAAGCCCTCAGAGAAAGATCCCCAGGACAATGTGTCCAAGGTCCTGAAAAGCTCGGATGTTTCCGCTACGCATGCCCCTGCCAACCCGGAGAAGGGGGATGACCGAAACAGACCACGTAAAACCGTTGCATTGACGCTGGGAAGCGGCGGCGCCCGGGGTTATGCGCACATTGGCGCCATAGAAGTGCTGGTGGAGCGAGGCTACGACATCGTTGCCATCTCTGGCTGCTCCATGGGGGCGTTGATAGGGGGTATGTTCGGGGCCGGCAAGATGCAAGACTACAAGGACTGGGTCACGGGCCTGGGCCAATTTGATGTTCTGAAACTGCTGGACGTTACCTTCAATTCCGTTGGTGCCATTCGCGGCGAGAAGATTTTTTCGGTGGTCCGGGAAATGCTGGGGGATACCCGGATTGAGAACCTGCCCATCGCCTTTACCGCCGTGGCCACCGATCTGCTTGCCCACAAGGAAATCTGGTTTCAGGAAGGCCCTCTGGATCAGGCCATCCGAGCTTCGGTAGCGATTCCAAGTGTGGTCACTCCGCTGGTTCTCAATGGCCGTGTTCTTGTGGATGGCGCCTTGCTAAACCCGCTGCCGATCATTCCGACCATATCCTCCCACGCCGACATGATTGTCGCGGTCAATCTCAGCGGTGAAGATGACCGCAGACGGCGTATTCCGGATGCGGCTTTTTCACCGGTGGAGGATGAGCACACGGACATGGACGAATGGGTGGATACGATCCGCGAGAAGGCGTCCCGCTGGTTCGACTGGGACGCCTTGAAGTCGCTGACAGCCCGAAAACCGGACAACGGAGACAGCCCGGAAGAGAAAATCACTCGTGCGGTGCACAAAAAGGAGCATCAGAAGCAGCACGAAAAAAAACCGACTGACAAAAAGAGCCAGGAAGAACACGAAACCATCGACTGGGACAAGCTTGGTATCGGTAAATTCGATGTGATGAACCTCACCATCGAGACCATGCAAAGTGCCCTGGTTCAGTACAAGATTGCCGGGTACCCACCGGATTTGCTGGTCAATATCCCGAAGAATGCCTGTCGGAGCTACGATTACCACAAGGCGCCGGAACTGATCCAGCTGGGCAGGGAGCGTATGGCAGCCGCTCTGGACCGGTTCGAGGAAAGCCGTAACAGCTCCGGCCCCCTGGCGATTTGAGCGAATCGGCAGCTGCTGTTGCATGTGGGCTGCAGCCGAGCGGATAAACAGCGTATAATCCGGCGCTGACACGCTCTCGCACAGGATTTACGTTTGTGACCAGCCCCATTGACGACCTTCAAAGCGTTCGGGATTACCTTCGCTACACCTCCTCACAGTTTGCCGCTTCGCCCCTGTTTTTCGGCCACGGCACGGATAATGTCTGGGATGAGGCGGTTCAACTGGTCATGCGCAGCCTGCATCTTCCCCTGGAGAACAACACGGTATTTCTGGATGCCCGTCTTACCCGTGAGGAACGTGAACTGGTTCTGGACAGAATCCGCCGCCGGGTAAATGAACGGGTGCCTCTTGCCTACCTCTTGGGGGAGGCCTGGTTCATGGGTATGCCGTTCCATGTGGACGAGCGGGTACTGGTGCCGCGCTCTCCCATTGGCGAACTGATTGAAAATGGTTTTCAGCCCTGGCTGGGTGATAAGCCGGTTGATCGCATACTGGACCTCTGCACCGGTAGTGGCTGTATTGGCATTGGTGCGGCGTCCGTTTTTACTGAAGCGGAAGTGGATCTGTCGGACATTTCTCCAGAGGCACTGGAGGTGGCAGAATCCAATATCGAGCTTCACGGAGTCCGCGGACGAGTTCGTACCGTACAATCGGATGTCTTTGAAAACATTGAAGGCCGTTACGACATCATCGTGAGCAATCCGCCCTATGTGGATGCGGAAGATCTCTCCAGCATGCCGGACGAATACCGCCACGAGCCCGAACTTGGCCTCGCCGCCGGCAAGGACGGGTTGGATATTGCCCACAGGATCATTGCGAGCGCAGCTGATCATCTTACCCCTGGCGGGCTTCTGGTGGTGGAAGTGGGTAATAGCTGGGTGGCAATGGATGAGGCTTATCCGGATCTGCCGCTGACCTGGCTCGAGTTCGAGAACGGTGGCGATGGCGTCTTTCTGATTACCGAACCGGACCTGCGTCAGTGGCAGGCTTCCAGTTAATCTGAATTCTCATAAAAGCTGAACAAGATACTGAATTATGTCGGGAAATACCTTCGGAAAACTGTTTACGGTCACCTCATTCGGCGAGAGCCACGGGCCTGCGCTGGGGTGCATCATTGATGGCTGTCCTCCGGGGCTGGAGCTCTCGGAAGCGGATATGCAACGGGATCTGGACAGGCGCAAACCAGGCACCTCCCGGCACACGACCCAGCGCCGGGAAGCCGATGAGGTAAGAATCCTTTCCGGTGTTTTTGAGGGCAAGACCACGGGCACGCCGATCGGCCTGGTGATCGAGAACACCGACCAGCGTTCGAAGGATTATTCCAAGATCTCCGAACAATTCAGGCCAGCACACGCCGACTACACCTACATGCACAAGTACGGTGTTCGCGACTATCGCGGCGGCGGTCGCTCGTCGGCCCGCGAGACTGCCATGCGGGTGGCGGCCGGCGCGGTTGCCAGGAAATTCCTTGAGCAGCGCCTGGGCATCCGGGTTCGCGGCTATCTCTCCCAACTTGGCCCAATCAAGGCTGAAAAGCTGGATTGGGACCAGGTTCACCAGAACCCGTTTTTCTGCCCGGATGCCGACAAGGTTGCCGAGATGGAAGCCTACATGGATGCACTCCGGAAAGAGGGAGATTCCATCGGCGCCCGAATCAATGTGGTAGCCGAGGGCGTGCCGCCGGGACTGGGCGAGCCAATTTTCGATCGTCTGGATGCGGATCTGGCCCACGCATTGATGAGTATCAATGCGGTGAAGGGCGTTGAGATTGGCGCCGGCTTCGACTGCATCGAACAGAAGGGCACCGAGCACCGTGATGAGATGACGCCGGAGGGCTTCCTCTCAAACAATGCGGGTGGTGTGCTGGGTGGTATTTCCTCGGGGCAGCCGATTGTGGCCAGTATTGCCCTGAAGCCCACATCGAGTTTGCGCTTGCCGGGCCGTGGCATTGATGTGAACGGCGATCCCTGTGAAGTGATCACCACCGGGCGCCACGATCCCTGTGTGGGTATTCGAGCAACACCGATTGCTGAAGCGATGATGGCCATTGTGTTGATGGACCATTATCTAAGGCACCGTGGGCAGAATGCGGATGTTTCTGTTTCTACGCCGGTGATTGGGCAGCTCTGAGTTTGCTTTTTTAAGGTTTGGTGAAGCTGCTTTGGCGGGCTCTATTGCCCAAAAAACGCCCGTGAATACGTCCATGTAGGGCTTGGTCGCGCCATCCATGGCGCTCCACATTTTTGGGCAATAGAGCCCGCCAAAGCAGCCAGACTATAGCGATGCCCTCCTGGAGGGTTAGGTTACAGCCGGCGTAGGTCGGATTAGCCAAGGGCGTAATCCGACAATTCCGCTCGGCTCTGTCGCAGTCAATGTAGGTCGGATTAGCCAAAGGCGTAATCCGACAACACGCCAAGGCTCTGTCGTCGCGAATACGATTCTTTTTACCGATAAGAGGTTTCGTTATCTACTGGCGCCTTTCCAACCTCTATTTCTGGTTTTTCGCTCTCCTCGGCGGTCTCCTGCCGTATTGGTCCCTTTACCTCGAAGGCCAGGGCTTCTCCTATCTCCAAATCGCCACACTGATGGCGACAATCCAACTCACCAAAATCATTGCTCCCAGTGTCTGGGGCTGGCTTGGTGACAAAACCGGCCAGCGGGTTCGTCTGGTCCGATTCGGCGCTATCACCGGTTCACTGTTCTTCGCCGGCGTATTCATGGAGCCGGGATTCTACGGCCTGCTGTTGGTGATGCTGGCCTTTACGTTTTTCTGGAATGCCATCCTGCCCCTTTATGAGGTGATCACACTACGCACCCTGGGAACGAACAAAGAGAAATACGGGCGAGTTCGACTCTGGGGCTCCGTAGGGTTTATCGGGGCGGTGGCGCTGGTTGGTGGGTTGCTGGAGCTGGTACCGATTCAGAATCTGCCCTGGTTGTTGCTGCCGGTGTTCGCAGGCATTGCAGTATCAGCGTTTCTGGTGCCTGCAGAACGGGGAGAGCGGAAGCCGCCGGCGCCGAAGGGTAGTTTGAAGGCCATTGTCACCCACCCGGCGGTGGTGACGTTTTTCCTGATGAACTTCCTGCTCCAGGTATCCCACGGCGCCTATTACACGTTTTTCAGTATTCATCTGGAGCAGCACGGATACAGCAAGCTGTCCATCGGTCTGTTGTGGTCGCTGGGTGTGTTTGCGGAGATCGCGCTGTTTCTGGTGATGCATCGATTAACCCGTCATCTCACGGTACGTCAGATCGCCATAGGGGCCCTGACTTTAACCATGATCCGCTGGATTCTGATTGCTGAGGTAACCGACGTTGTTGCCGTGCTGCTGTTTGCGCAGCTGCTTCACGCAGCATCCTACGGTGCGCTGCATGCGATTTCAGTTCAGTACATTCAGGGCTTTTTCGGCAAACACCACCATGGCCAGGGGCAGGCCCTGTACAGTGGGCTCACCTTCGGCGCCGGTGGCGCGTTGGGCGCCTGGCTGTCGGGGTTCCTGGTGGATGGCTTCAGTACCTCTGCCGCCTTCTGGGGTGGTGCTGCCGCAATGGCCATTGCAATCGTGATCACCTGGCGGGGCCTGCGGCCGCCGCCTGTGCATGGTGAGGATTGAATCTCAGGCGCTCTCTTCTTCCTGAACAATGCCCAGCAACGCCTTGGCCGCGTTGCTAAGCTGCCGGCCGGAGAGGCCAATTCCCCCAAGCACCCGGGAAACCGGCTTGCCCACCTCCAGTAGTCTCAGGCTGTCGTCAACCATGCGCAAAGGCAGAACGCTCCAGCCCAGGCCAACGCTGGTCATCATTTTGAGGGTTTCCAGGTAGTTCGTGGGCATCTGTGGATTCAGGTGAAGGTTCGCCTCCAGAAACAGTCGGCTGACAACCCGGTAGGTTGCGGTGGTGGTGTCCGGCAGAAGCGCAGGGTGGTCTGCGAGATCTGACAGCCCGGGATTGTTCAACGACGCCAGAGGATGCTCGGCGCCAGCCACAAACACCATCGGGTCCGGCCACTGGGCAAAAACGTGAAAACTGGGTTCCATGCTGTCGCTGAGTGTTACGAACGCCAGCTCCGCATTACGTTTGCGCATCTGCTCGTAGGCGGCATCGGATTCCATGAATTGCAGGTTGATGGATACCTGGGGATATTCCCGTTTGAACCGTCGCAGCCAGTTCGGCAGGTGGTGCAGGCCGATGTGGTGGCTGGCGATAATCTGTAGCTCGCCTTCTACCTGTGCGGAGTCTGGCGACAAGGCTACCCGGGCATTATGGATTTCGTCCAGGATCCGGCGCGCATGCGGCAGTAACCGGCTCCCGGAGTCAGTTAGCCGAATCTGGCGGTGGCTCCGGTCGATAAGGCTGGTGCCAAGCTGGTTTTCCAGGGCGGCCAGGCGTTTGGAGATGGCCGGCTGCGTCAGATGCAGGGTTTCCGCGGCTTCCGAAAAGGAGCCCTGGTCGACGATTGTCAGAAAAGCTTTTAATGCGTTTGAGTCCACGAAAGGCTCCTATGGCCTGGAACTTGGGAGCAGGTTGCCAGGAGTGGCAAACCACCCAAAACACGCCCGTAAATACCTCCCTGTAGGGCTCGGTCGCGCCATCCCTGGCGCTCCACGGTTTTGGGAGGTTCGCCCCTCCAGGCGCCTCGGGCATTATTGCAGGCTGCTCAATTGTCTGGGGAGCGGGTTGGGAGGGCACTTTCAAAACCGTAGAGGGCCACGGATGGCCCGATTCGAGCCCACATGGATGTGCTTGTCGGCGTGTTTTGAAAGTGCCCTCCCAACCCGCGACCTCCACCCAAGTATAACCAAAACGGATGCCAAAGATAAAAAACATGAATTGAGGTTATCCGGCTCCAGGCGGTAAGATAACGTCATCAAACGTCAGAACCAGAAACCCCCAGAGAGTGAGAGAGAACCATGGCGGGCAAGACCTTATACGACAAATTGTGGGACGACCATCTCGTCAAACAGCGCGATGACGGCTCGGCGCTGATTTACATCGATCGCCAGTTGCTGCACGAAGTGACATCACCCCAGGCATTTGAAGGCCTGCGTCTGGCTGGGCGTAAGCCCTGGCGGATTGATGCCAACATTGCGACGCCGGACCATAACGTTCCGACTACCGACCGCGACCGTGGTGTTGAGGGCATTGTTGACCCGGTTTCCCGGATTCAGGTGGAAACGCTGGACAAGAACTGCGATGAGTTCGGGATTCTTGAGTTCAAGATCAAGGATCAGCGCCAGGGTATTGTTCACGTGATCGGGCCTGAGCAGGGCGCAACTTTACCGGGTATGAGCATTGTGTGTGGGGATTCCCATACGTCTACCCATGGTGCGTTTGGCTGCCTGGCTCATGGTATTGGCACCAGTGAAGTGGAGCATGTGCTGGCCACACAGTGCCTGGTTCAGCAGAAGATGAAAAACATGCTGGTGAAGGTGAACGGCAAACTTGGCCCCGGCGTTACCGGCAAGGATGTGGTGCTGGCCATCATTGGCAAGATCGGGACGGCCGGTGGCACGGGTTATGCCATCGAATTCGGTGGCGACGCTATTCAGGGCCTCAGCATGGAAGGCCGGATGACCATTTGCAACATGTCCATCGAGGCCGGTGCGAGGGTTGGCATGGTGGCGGTGGATGACACCACCATCGAGTACGTCCGCAATCGTCCGTTCGGGCCCAAGGGAGAACAGTGGGACGCTGCGGTTGAATACTGGCGGACCCTGCACAGCGATAGCGATGCCGTGTTCGACAAGGTTGTCGAGCTGGAAGGTTCCGAAATCCAGCCACAGGTAAGTTGGGGCACATCGCCGGAAATGGTTGCCGGAATTGATGGCAAGGTGCCTGACCCAGAACAGGAAGCCGATCCCATCAAGCGTGAGGGTATTGTTCGGGCCCTGAAATACATGGGTCTGAAGCCGAATATGGCGATTACCGATATCAAGCTGGACCGGGTGTTCATTGGTTCCTGTACCAACAGTCGGATCGAGGACCTGCGTGAAGCGGCTGCCGTGGTGAAAGGGCGGAAGGTCTCTCCGATCCTGAAGCAGGCCATGGTGGTGCCGGGTTCCGGGCTGGTGAAAGCACAGGCGGAGCAGGAAGGTCTGGACAAGATCTTTATCGAGGCGGGTCTGGAATGGCGTGATCCGGGCTGCTCCATGTGTCTGGCCATGAACGCCGACAAGCTGGGGCAGGGTGAGCACTGTGCCTCCACGTCAAACCGGAACTTCGAAGGCCGTCAGGGCTTTGGTGGACGCACCCATCTGGTGAGTCCGGCCATGGCTGCCGCTGCTGCGGTAACCGGCCATTTCGTTGATGTCCGTGAACTGATGCACTGATCCACAGGAGAGAACCATGCGCGCATTGAAGCAACATCAGGGCGTTGTTGCCCCCATGGACCGTTCCAACGTGGATACGGACATGATTATTCCCAAGCAGTTTCTGAAGTCCATCAAGCGTACCGGCTTCGGCCCGAACCTGTTTGATGAACTGCGTTATATGGATGAAGGCAAGCCGGACCAGGATTGCTCCACCCGGCCAATCAATCCGGATTTTGTCCTGAACCAGGATCGGTACAAGAACGCCAGTGTACTGTTGGCGCGGCGTAATTTCGGCTGCGGTTCGAGCCGCGAGCACGCCCCCTGGGCGTTGGAGGATTTCGGATTCCGGGTGATTATTGCTCCGAGTTTTGCCGATATCTTCTACAATAATTGCTTTAAGAATGGCCTGTTACCCATTGTTCTTTCTGAGGAAGTGGTCGATCAGCTGTTCAAGGAAGTTGAGCAGAGCGAAGGCTATCAGCTGGCGGTGGATCTTGAGGCCAGGACTGTCACTACTCCGTCTGGTGAGACCTTCACGTTCGAGGTTGATGATTTCCGTCGTCATTGTCTGCTGAACGGCCTGGACGATATCGGGGTCACTCTGGAAGATGCGGAGTTGATCCGATCCTACGAGGAAAGCCGGCGGAAGACGGCGCCCTGGTTGTTTGGCGCTGGCAGCTGATTTTAGTGTCGGATTACGCTGGCGCTAATCCGACCTACCTGTCATCTCGCAGGAATACCCGAAAATGTAGGTCGGATTAGCCGGAGGCGTAATCCGACATTGAGGAATAGAACAAGGAAACAAGCATGTCCAGAACAATCCTGATGCTCCCAGGCGACGGTATCGGCCCGGAAATCGTTGCCGAAGCGGAAAAGGTACTTCACAAGACTAACGATCAGTTCAATCTGGGACTGAGCTTCGAGTCTGGTCTCGTGGGCGGCGCTGCGATTGATGAGGCCGACACGCCACTGCCTGACGAAACGCTCGAGAAGGCGACCAAGGCCGATGCCATCCTGTTGGGCGCTGTTGGTGGTCCCCAGTGGGACAGCCTGCCCATGGCCAAGCGCCCCGAAAAAGGCCTGTTGGGCCTGCGCTCCAACCTCGAACTGTTCGCCAACCTGCGGCCGGCAATTTTGTACCCGCAACTGGCCTCCGCCTCGTCCCTTAAGCCGGAAGTCGTTTCCGGTCTGGATATCATGATCGTCCGGGAACTGACCGGCGGTATCTATTTTGGTCAGCCTCGCGGTGTTCGTGAGCTTGAGAGCGGCGAGCGCCAGGGTTACAACACCTACGCCTACACCGAATCGGAAATTCGTCGTATTGGTCGGGTCGCCTTTGAGGCCGCCCAGCAGCGGGGCAAGAAACTGTGCTCCGTGGACAAGGCCAATGTGCTGGAAGTGACTGTTCTTTGGCGGGAAATCATGAACGATCTGCGTCGGGAATATCCGGATGTGGAGCTGTCACATATGTATGTGGATAATGCCGCCATGCAGCTAGTCCGGGCGCCCAAGCAGTTCGATGTGATTGTGACTGGAAACATGTTTGGTGATATTCTTTCCGACGAAGCGGCTATGCTCACCGGCTCCATTGGCATGTTGCCATCGGCGTCGCTGAACTCCGAAAAGCAGGGTATGTATGAGCCCTGCCACGGGTCAGCGCCGGATATTGCCGGGCAGGGTATCGCCAATCCGCTGGCCACGATCCTCAGTGCCGCCATGATGCTGCGGTATAGTCTGAATGAGGAGAAGGCCGCCGAGGCCATTGAGGCGGCAGTCAGCAAAGTTCTGGATCAGGGGCTGCGAACAGCGGACATCATGTCCGAAGGCGCAAAGAAGGTGTCCACCCGTGAAATGGGTGAGGCAGTTCTGGCAGCGCTGTAAACGTCAGGCCCTGACTGGCTTATTTGAGACCCGACGGCAACGGGACGCAGTTGCCGCGGGATCATCCATCCTGTCCCTGCCAGCGATAGAGGTAGAGGGCGGGCATAACACGAGGTCTGAAGATCGCACATGAAGCGAGTTGGACTTGTAGGTTGGCGTGGCATGGTGGGCTCTGTCCTCATGCAACGCATGCGTGAAGAAAACGATTTCGCCGATATCGAACCGGTCTTTTTCACCACGTCCCAGGCCGGCAAGCCTGCGCCGGACGTTGGTAAAGAGGGCGTGCCGCCGTTGCAGGACGCGTTTGACGTCGAGATTCTGAAAACCATGGATGTCATCGTGACCTGTCAGGGTGGCGACTACACCGGAGCGGTTTATCAGAAGCTCCGTGACGCAGGCTGGGAAGGTTACTGGATTGATGCTGCCTCTACGCTGCGGATGGTCGATCATTCCGTGATTGTTCTGGATCCGGTCAACCGTAACGTGATTGATGCTGCGCTCGAGAAAGGCGTCAAGGACTATATCGGTGGCAACTGCACCGTGAGCCTGATGATGCTGGCCCTCGGCGGACTGTTGGAGCAGGATCTGATTGAGTGGGTGTCCCCCATGACCTACCAGGCCGCTTCCGGCTCCGGCGCACAGAACATGCGTGAGCTTCTCAATCAGATGGGCGAGCTCAACAAGAGCGTCAAGACTGAGCTGGACGACCCGTCCTCCGCAATTCTGGAAATTGATCGGAAGGTCACCGAAAGCATGCGGTCGGACGGCTTCCCGACCGAACACTTCCAGGTGCCCCTGGCGGGTAGTCTTATTCCCTTCATCGACAAACAGCTCGATAACGGGATGAGCAAGGAAGAGTGGAAGGCCGGTGTCGAGACCAACAAGATCCTGGGTCGTTCCGACAACCCGATTCCGATTGATGGCATCTGCGTGCGGATTGGCGCCATGCGCTCACACAGTCAGGCGCTGACCATCAAACTGAAGAAAGATCTGCCGGTTTCCGAGATCGAATCCATCCTGGCGAAGGCAAACGACTGGGTGAAAGTGATCCCCAATGATCGTGATGCGACCATTGAGGAGCTGACCCCGGCAAAGGTTACCGGTACCCTGAGCGTGCCGATTGGCCGTATCCGCAAGCTGACCATGGGGCCGGAGTACATTTCCGCGTTCACCGTGGGTGATCAGCTGCTGTGGGGTGCTGCCGAGCCACTGCGCCGTATGCTCCGGATCCTTCAGGAGCGTTAAAAATTGTTACACAGAGGCAATAAATGCCAACTGTGTCCGGTTTCGGCAAACCGGTGAGGGGGCGGAGGCTGATTTCAGTCTCCGCCCCTGTTATTTTCAAGAGCGCTAGGCAGTTCCGCGCGATAGATAAAAAAATGGTACAAGGATTGCGGCTGATTGATTGATAAAAGAGGTTTTATCAACAATACTTGCCGGACTGAAAATTAAAAAGAACACATAATAACGAGAATTATCCAGACGGAAGTCATCCAACCTCGTCCGATTCTGTTTGAAAGAGAGCAGTAACGAATAACGGAGACTGGAAAGGAAAAAGCATGAAGGTACGCAAGCTTGCGGTTGCCCTGGCTCTGGCGGGAGGGCTCGGATCCGGCGTCGCACAGGCCCTGGGGCTGGGTGAAATTGAACTTCAGTCCTATCTGAACGAGCCACTGGATGCAGAGATTGTTCTGCCCCAAAGCCGTGGCGTCAATCCAGCGGACGTGTTCGTCAATATTGCTTCGGAACAGGCGTATGAGCGGGTGGGGCTGGATCGTAACCAGTTCCTCAGCAAACTCCGGTTCCAGGTTGTTACCGGCAACGATGGCAGTCTCATTGTCAATGTTTCCTCCCGTGAACCACTCAGGGAGCCGTACCTCAACTTCCTGCTCGAATTGACCTGGCCGAGCGGCCGGTTGATGCGGGAATACGCCGTGCTTGTAGATCCGCCTGTTTACGCGGAAGAGTCCGGTATGCAGGAGCAGGTAAGTACCCCGACAGTCTCCACTACCCAGACAACCAGCCAGCCGCCTGCTACTCGCAGTGCCGAGTCCGTGCGCCGGCAGGCTCAGGCTGAGCGGTCGCTCAGATCCGGATATCAGGCCGATACCTTCGGGCCCACAGGGCCGTCTGACACGCTGTGGACCATTGCCTCCCAGATGCGTCCTGACAACAGCGTCTCCATGCAGCAGGTCATGCTGGCAATTCAGGATCTCAATCCAGACGCTTTCATTGGCAACAACATTAACCGCCTCAAGCGTGGTGAAGTCCTGCGCGTTCCGTCTCTCGATCAGATCCAGAGTCGGACCCGCGCTGAGGCTACGCGTTTGGTCGCCCAGCAGAACGAGGCATTCCAGGCTCCCCAGCGCACGGTGGATGCAACCGCTGAGCGGCAGCCAGAGCCTGCGGCTCAGCAAGAGGCTGCTGCCGGTGGCGGTGAACTGAAACTGGTGGTTTCCGAGGAAACCGGTACCGAGTCGAGCGAAAGCGGTTCTGCGGGCGGTGACAGCGAACTGCCCGGCGGCGTTGATGCGGGCACAGCGGTCGCGATGGAAGAGCTTGAAAGTGCACGTCGCGAAAACGATGAGCTGAACAGTCGTGTAAATGATCTCCAGGATCAGGTGCAGACCCTGCAGCGACTACTTGAGCTGAAGAATACACAGCTTGCTGAAATGCAGCAGGCAAGCGGTGCGGAGCCGGCAGAAGAGGCCGCGCCCGTTGATGGCGAAGTTGCAGAAGCAGCAGCGGACGAGGACCTGGCTCCGGAAGAAGCGGCAGCAGCAGGCGAAGTTGCTGAGGCTGAAACGCCAGTAGCCGTTGATGCGGACATGACGGACGCGGAAGCAGAAGACACTGAAGTTTCGGAACCCACAGGCATGGCCGATTCCGAGGCCACGGTCGATGAAACCGATGGAATGGCCGAGTCTGGTGAGACAGCCGATGATCAGCTTGTTGCTGATGCCGGCGAAGCGCCGGAAGAGACAGGCATGGCCGATGCGAAAGAGTCGGCTGGCTCCGACGCTGCTGAAACCGGTGAACAAACGTCTGCCGCCGCTCCTGCTGCTTCAGAGCCAGGTCAGGCTGAGGAAGCTGCTCCCAAGCCGGCACCCCAGGCGCCTGCAGCCGACAAGGGCTTCCCTGGTAACGTTATTGACGCCATTACCGGTAATCCGATGTATCAGGTTGCCCTCGGTGGTGGTTTGATTCTTCTTCTGTTACTGCTTCTGCTGCTTGCTCGTCGCAATGCAAATCGGGAAAAGGCGTTCTATGAGCAGTTGAACAGTGAAGCTGACGAAGGAGCCGATTCATTCGACCTGAGCCTGGATGAGGAGGATCAGGAATCGGCCGCAGGCGATGCCCTTGCAGAAGCGGATTCCTACATTGCTTACGGCCAGCATGATCAGGCAGCACAAACCCTGGAGACTGCGATCTCCCGGGAGCCCAGTCGGACGGATCTGCGCCTGAAGCTGCTGGGTGTCTACGCGGACACCCAGGATCGCGACTCCTTCGAGAAGCAGTTTGGTGAAATCGAGGCTCTGGACGATGAAGAGGCACTGACGTCGGCCAACGAGCTGCGCGCCAGGTTGGAAGAAGCAGAGTCGATGCCCAGCATTGATGATCTGGAATCACAACTGCGTTCAGACTCCTTTGCGACCTCTTACGATACCGAAGAGACTGCTGAGGAGCAGGGCGAGGCGAAGGATAAGCCGGAATCCGAGGAGCTTCTGGCCGATCAGTTCGATTCAGAGCAGGAAGAGCCAGCAGAGAATGAGTTCGGTGACTTCGACTCTGACTTGGCAGAGACGGACCTGTCCGATTTCGAGCTTGATGAATTTGAAGAGCGCGAAGCCACAGCAGAGTCTTCCGACGGTGAAGAGGCTGAAGGCGCCAAGGACGATAGCCGAGACGACATGATCGAGTATGATCTCTCGGGCCTCGAGATGGAATCTGAGGAAGAAAAGGATTTGACCGAGGACGCCTCGGAACTGGAAGAGTCTGGTGACTGGGATCTTTCGTCGGAATTCGAGGAGGGCTCGGAAGAGTCACCCGTTGAAGAGCAGGCGATTGAAGAGTCAGAAGATGATCTGAATCTTGATCTGGATGAGGATGATCTTGCTGAAAGTGATCTGGCTGAAGGTGATCTGACAGAAGATCAACCAGCAGCCGAGCCGGAATCGCCGTCTGAAGAGCTTGCTGAACCGGATACCGACGCCGACATTGACTCCCTGGATGAATCCTTCCTGGATGAGCTTGATGCCGAGCTGGACAAGGTGGCAGGCGAAGAGGATGAGCTTGGCGGCAGCGAGATTGAAGAGTCCTCGCTGGACGATCTGGAACTTGATGTCTCGGATGAAGACCTGGCCCTGATGGAAGAGTTTTCCGACTCGGCCGATTCGGCGAATCCTGAAGAGACCGAAGAAGCGTCTCTGGATGAAGAGCTTGGCCTTGAAGACACCCTTGGCGAGGGCGACGCGGATGTGGCGGATCCTGAGCAGACTGTGGAAGGTGCCGAGGAGCTCGAGCAGCAGGGGATCACTGAAGAGCTGGAAGAGCCGGAGTCGCCAGTCGGTGAAGAACAGGCGCCCGAAGAGGATCTCGATCTGCCAGTAGCCTCTGATGAGGTTTCCGACGGATCAGGTAAATCACAGGTCGCGGACATAGAAGAAAGCGAGCTGGGTGATGAAGACGACTTCGACTTCCTGGCAGGAACCGATGAAGCGGCGACCAAGCTGGACCTGGCGCGGGCATACATCGAGATGGGTGATGCCGACGGAGCCAGGGATATCCTTGAGGAAGTCGCATTGGAAGGAAACGAAGATCAAAAGGCGGAGGCTCAAGACCTCCTTAAAAATCTGTCCTGATTCGTTATAATCGAAAGTGACAGGCAGCAAGCGCCGGCTGCCGGGTTAACTCCCGGCTAAAAGCCGGCGCTTTGTTTTTACAGCAACACTCTTTCCGGATTCACACTTGTTTCTCGACACCCAGCAACTGAACACAGATAACGCCATAGGGGCAGGGCGCGTCGCGCTTGCGTTTGAATACGATGGGCGCAGTTTTCATGGTTGGCAGTTGCAAAAATCGGGCGTTCGCTCGGTGGAGTCGGAACTGACTCGTGCCGTGGCAAAGGTTGCCAATCATCCGGTGGATCTGGTGTGCGCAGGGCGAACCGACGCCGGTGTTCATGCCAGTTATCAGATCGCCCATTTTGATACCCCCTCTGTCCGTAATCTTCGTTCCTGGGTTATGGGTATCAATACGGCCCTGCCTGAAGACATTTCTGTGCATTGGGCCGGGAATGGCATCGGCGATTTCCACGCGCGGTTTTCCGCCACCTACCGTCGCTACCGTTACATAATCTTTAACCACCCCGTGCGCCCCGGAATTCAAAGAGGCCAGGTAAGCTGGACTTTCCGGCCTCTGGATGCTGATCGCATGCATGAAGCGGCGCAGGCGCTGGCCGGGGAGCATGACTTTTCCTCTTTCCGGGCCGCCGGGTGCCAATCCCGAACACCTATCCGGTTTCTCGAGCGCATATCGGTAACCCGGAAGCGTGACTTTGTCGTAATAGACGTGCAGGCCAACGCCTTTTTGCATCATATGGTCCGGAACATTGCCGGTGCCCTGATGGCGGTTGGTTCGGGAAAGCAGCGACCGGAATGGATTCATGAGATACTGGTTGCCCGCGATCGGACAGCTGCAGGTGTAACCGCGCCTCCCCATGGTCTGTATCTGGTCGACGTTGGCTACCCGGATGAGCTCGGGATTCCAGCAGCTGAATGCGGGCCGGGATTTCTGCGACCGTGGTTCAGCAGGGCCGAAAACAGTCCGGTCTCTCCGACACACATTCATGTTAAACAGCGGGTCTCGAGCCAATGAACGCAAGGGTCAAAATTTGCGGCCTTACCCGTCCCGAGGATATCGACGGGGCTGTGCAGAGCGGCGCCGATGCACTGGGCCTCGTGTTCTACGGCCCCAGCCCCCGTTCCTTGTTGGTAGAGCAGGCAGCGGAGCTGGCGAAACGCGTGCCGGCATTTGTGTCGGTCGTGGGACTGTTTGTGAACCCCAGCCAGCAGGACGTTGAAAGGGTTCTGGAACAGGTGCCGCTTGATTTATTGCAATTCCACGGCGATGAGGATGCCGGCTTTTGTGCCGGGTTCGGGCGCCGGTGGATCAAGGCCATTCGGGTACGTGAGGCCGGTCAGATAGAAGCCGCCTTTGACGAATTCCGGGAAGCCTCCGGCCTGTTGGTAGACGCCTGGGATCCGGACCGGTATGGCGGAACCGGAAAGTCGTTCAACTGGGATCTGATCCCCGACCGGCGTCCGCTCCCGATCATATTGGCCGGTGGGTTGTCATCTGATAACGTATTTGCCGCTGTGAAGCAGGTGAAACCCTGGGCTGTGGACGTCAGTGGCGGCGTTGAACAGGACAAAGGCATCAAGGACATCCAGAAAATTTCTCATTTCATTAAAGAGGTTCACCGTGTCTGTAAAACTGACTGAAGAAATGCTGAGCGCACTGCCGGACGCGCGGGGTCACTTCGGGGCCTTTGGTGGGCGGTTTGTTTCCGAGACTCTGATGGACTCTCTGATGACGCTCGAGAAAGAATACGCCCGCCTGAAGAAGGATCCGGAGTTTCAGGCGCGGTTTGACAAGGAGCTGGCAGATTACGTTGGCCGGCCGACGCCATTGTACTTTGCCGAGCGTCTCAGCCGTGAAACCGGTGGTGCCCAGATCTGGCTGAAGCGCGAAGATCTCTGTCATACCGGCGCTCATAAGGTGAACAACACCATTGGCCAGGCCCTGCTCGCAAGCTTCCTTGGCAAGAAGCGTATCATTGCTGAAACCGGTGCCGGTCAGCATGGTGTTGCTACTGCCACGGTCTGTGCGCGCCTTGGCCTTGAGTGTCATGTCTTCATGGGCTCAGAAGATGTCCAGCGCCAGTCCTTGAATGTATTCCGAATGAAGCTGCTGGGTGCCACAGTGCACGCCGTTGAAAGCGGCTCCAAAACCCTGAAAGACGCCATGAACGACGCCATGCGTGACTGGGTGGCGAATGTGGATGACACTTTCTATATCATCGGAACCGTTGCCGGACCGCATCCTTACCCGCTCTTGGTCCGGGATTTCCAGTCGGTGATAGGCCGGGAAACCCGCCGTCAGGCGCTGGAAAAGACAGGCAAGTTACCGGACGCGCTGGTGGCCTGTGTTGGTGGTGGTTCGAACGCAATCGGCATGTTCTATCCTTTCCTCGCTGATGAATCAGTACAAATCTACGGTGTCGAAGCGGGCGGCCTTGGCATTGATACCGGGAAACACGCAGCGCCCCTGTGTGCTGGGCGCCCCGGTGTGCTCCATGGCAACCGAACCTACCTGATGGAAGACGAGAATGGTCAGATCGCGGGTACGCATTCGGTGAGCGCCGGCCTCGATTATCCGGGTGTGGGCCCAGAGCACGCATGGCTGAAGGACATCGGCAGGGCGAATTACGTGTCCGTGACAGATGATGAAGCCATGGAAGGTTTCCGCAAGCTGACCCGGGTTGAGGGCATCATGCCCGCTCTCGAAACCGCACACGCAGTGGCTTACGCCATTAAACTGGCGGCCACCATGAACAAAGACCAGACCGTCGTTATCAACGTTTCCGGGCGTGGCGACAAGGACATCAACACGGTTGCCAAGCTTGAAGGCATCGAGATCTGAAGAATTAACAGGAGCAGGCATGAGCCGAATCGAAGGGGTCCTCAAGGCCCTGAAAGGACAAGGTCGTAAGGCACTTATTCCCTACATTACCGCCGGCGACCCCCATCCCGATAACACGGTGGATCTGATGCACACGCTTGTGGATGCAGGCGCCGATATCATTGAGCTTGGGGTTCCGTTTTCCGACCCCATGGCAGATGGCCCGGTTATCCAGTTGGCCTGCGAGCGTGCACTGGTTCATGGCACTTCCCTGAGACAGGTGATTGCCATGGTCAAGGAATTCCGTAAGACCGATGACGCCACGCCCGTGGTGCTGATGGGCTATCTGAATCCGATGGAAGCCATGGGCTACGAGACTTTTGCCGATGCGGCCAAGGATGCCGGCGTTGATGGAATCCTGACAGTGGATCTGCCGCCGGAAGAAGCCGAGGAGGTCGCGCCGCTGTTCACCCAGCGAGATCTCGACGCCATCTTCCTGCTGGCGCCGACCACGACCGATGACCGGATTCGGGCAATCAGTCAACACTCTTCCGGTTATGTGTACTATGTTTCTATCAAGGGTGTGACAGGTTCCGCCACCATCAACGTGGATGAGGTTGCGCAGAAAGTGAGCCATATCCACGAACTGACCGCGCTACCCGTTGGTGTTGGCTTTGGCATCCGCGATGCGGAAACAGCTGCCGCCGTGGGTCGGGTATCCGATGGTGTAATTGTTGGTAGCGTCCTGGTCGATACAATAGCCAGAAATCAGGCAGATACCGACCAGCTCAAACGGGCATTGACGGATCTGCTCCACCCGATGCGTGAAGCACTGGACAGTCTCGCCTCCTGATGAAGGGGAGGAGGGCAAACAGGCGTCAAAGGACAGGATGAGATCATGAGTAACTGGCTGGACAAGATCATGCCGAGCAAGATTCGCTCGGAATCCAAGCAGAGAACCGGAGTGCCCGAGGGGTTATGGAAGAAGTGCCCCAAATGTGGCGCCTTTCTCTACAAGCCGGAACTTGAGAAGAACCTGGATGTTTGCCCCAAATGCAACCACCACCTGAGGGTTGCGGCCCGCCGTCGGCTGGACGTTTTTCTGGATCCCGATGGACGGGAAGAAATTGCCGCCGAGCTAGAGCCCTGGGATCGCCTCAAGTTCAAGGACAGCAAGCGCTACAAGGACCGTTTGTCCCACGCCCAGAAAGGCACGGGCGAGAAAGACGCGTTGGTGGCCATGAAAGGCACCACGCTTGGTGTACCTCTGGTTGCCTGCTCCTTTGAATTTGGCTTTCTCGGCGGCTCCATGGGGCAGGTTGTAGGTGAAAAATTCGTTCAGGCTGCCAATGTTGCCCTGAAAGAGCGAATTCCCCTGGTCTGTTTCTCTGCCAGTGGCGGCGCCCGTATGCAGGAAGCCATCCTGTCGTTGATGCAGATGTCGAAAACGGCCGCGGTGCTTGAGCGCATGAAGCTTGAAGGGATTCCCTACATTTCGGTAATGACAGACCCCGTGTTTGGTGGTGTTTCCGCCAGCCTTGCCATGCTGGGGGATCTCAATATCGCCGAGCCAAATGCATTGATTGGCTTCGCCGGCCCGAGGGTCATCGAGCAAACCGTTCGTGAAAAGCTGCCGGAAGGATTCCAGCGCAGTGAGTTCCTGTTGGAGCACGGTGCCATCGACATGATTCTCCATCGTCATCAGATGCGTGAGCGCATTGCCCACGTATTGGCCAAGTTCACCGGCCAGGAGCGTCCCGGAACCGAAGAGCCTATCGAGTTTGAAGTAACGGAAAAGCCTGAAACCGATGCCCCCGCCGAGTAATCATCCAGACCAGCCTCCGGCTTCGCCGGGGGCTGGCGCCACTGTTGACCAGTGGCTTGCCTACCTCGAAGCGATACATCCAACAGAGATTGACCTCGGCCTGGATCGGGTGCTGGTAGTTCTGCGCCGGCTTTTCCGGCGAAAGCCGCAAGCCCGGATCATTACTGTGGCAGGTACTAACGGCAAAGGCAGCGCTGTGGCTACTGTAGAAGCGCTTCTGAGAGTCGCCGGCCGTCGCACCGGCGCCTATACCTCACCGCATCTCCAGCGCTACAACGAGCGTGTGCGCCTGAACGGTGAGGATATTTCCGATGACGCGCTGGTCAAGGCGTTTGAGGCGGTTGAGGCCGCCCGTGGCAATGTTTCGCTCACCTATTTTGAATTCGGGACCCTGGCAGCCTTTGTAGCCTTTGCCGACGCGGGCCTTGAGGACTGGGTCCTGGAGGTTGGTCTTGGCGGGCGACTGGATGCAGTGAATGTTCTGGATGCCGATTTTGCCATACTCACATCGGTGGACATCGATCACGTTGCCTTTCTCGGTGATAACCGGGAAGTCATCGGGTTTGAGAAAGCAGGGGTGCTCAGGCCGGGTATTCCCGCGGTCTACGCGGATTCCGAGCCACCACGCTCGGTGCTGCAGCAGTCATCGGCCCAGAAGGTTCGGATGGCACTGTTCGGGCAGGACTATCAGTTAAAGCGGGAACCGGCGACTGCGTCCGGGTTTGCGTCGGTGGTACTCAATTATCAGAACCAGCCTATCCGTCTGCCAGCCGGCCCTCTACCGGTTAAAAGCGTTGCGGCGGCCGTCATTGCCGTGCGGCAGCTCGAACCCGACCTGTCGGTTGCTGTTATTGAGCAGGTTCTTTCAGGCATCAGCGTGCCAGGTCGATTCGAGCGTCTGGGTTCCTCGCCGGATATTTTTCTGGATGTCGGTCATAACCCCCATGCGGCGGGATGGTTGGCCGGGCAACTGGAAAACCTGAAATCGCCTGGAAGGCGCGTCCATGCGGTTTACGGTGCCCTGGCGGATAAGGATGTGGAAGGTGTCGGAAAAGCAATGGCTGGCGTGGTTGATGCCTGGTACCTGGCCGGCCTGAAAGTACCGAGAGGGCTTGCGGCTCATCAGTTGCAGGCACGATTGGCCGACGCTGGTATCGATCATGCCCCGGCGTTCGAATCAGTAGCAGAGGCGCTCGGATCGGCGCTGTCCGCGGCGGCACTGAACGATCTTGTGGTCGTTTTCGGGTCGTTCTACACGGTTGCCGAGGGCCGGGAAATTCTGCTCGCTCAGGATTCGGAAGGGCGCTAGATAGCCCGCCTTAAACTTTGTCCATGGCGGCGGGTAGCACTTTGAGTTCCGGCTTCCGGGCAGTTAGTATCTGCGGATGGGTGCCTCTCGGGGCGCAGTCACAACAGTTGGGAGCCAAGCAACGTGGATGGACTGAAACAGAGAATAATCGGGGCGCTGGTCCTTGTTTCCCTGGCGGTTATCTTTGTTCCCATGCTCTTTGATGAGCCGCATTCCGAGCGTACCTCCACCACCATCAAGATTCCCGAGGAGCCGCCGTTCCCGGAAGTTGAAGCGCCGGAATCCGAATTGGCGCCCCCGCCTTCCTATGGTCCTGAATCCAGTGACAGTACTCTGGCTGCGCCACCGGCCGAACAGGGTGGTGCTGATTCCCCGGGCTACCGCATTCTTGAGGAATCGCCGGGCCAAGAGACCACTTCTGATGTGGCGGAATCACCCGAGGCCGGTCAGGAACCGGATGATGCATCTCAGGAGCAGGCCAGTGCGCCGGTCGAAACCGGAGATCAAGCCTCGGAGAGCCCAGTTTCGGAAACCGCCGAGTACGAGAGATCCCTCGAAGGCGCCTGGGTGGTGCAACTGGGAAGCTTTGGTAATTCCGATAACGCCCGCCGACTCAGGGACCAGGTGCGAGAGAAGGGCTACGGGTCCCATCTGCAGGAAGTTGTCCGCGGTGACACGACACTGACTCGCGTCTTCAGTGGGCCTTTCGCATCCAAATCCGAAGCCGAATCCGCCAAGAGAGCACTGGACGACGCTTTTGGCCTGAACAGTCTGGTCACCTCCGGAGAAAAATAGCGGTCGGGATCGGGTTTATGTGTCTCCGGCGGTTTGGCGAGCCAGGGTTTCCTGATAGAATTCGCGCTTCCTTTTCTCCACCGGGTTTTCAATGGAAGCGCTGATCTGGATTGACTGGGTCATTATCGCCCTCATTACAGTTTCCACCCTCATCAGTCTGAAACGGGGCTTTGTACGGGAAGCCCTGTCTCTGGTGACCTGGGTAGGGGCATTCATTCTGGCCAGAACCTTCCACCCCCAGATGCAGTCCCTGCTGGAAAGCACGGTTGAAACGCCTCTGGTTCGGCTTATCGCCGCGTTTGCCATACTCTTCTTTGGAACCCTCATCGTCGGAGCCATCATCAATAACATGATTGGCCACCTGATTCGGGCCACAGGTCTGTCCGCCACTGATCGGGTGCTTGGCATGGGATTCGGGCTTTTGCGGGGCGTGGTGGTGGTGATTGTTGCCATTGCATTTACCCGTTACACGCCATTGGCGCAGGATACCTGGTGGCGAACGTCCATAATCATTGATCGCCTGGCTGTGGTAGAGGACTGGTCCAGACGGACCCTGGGCGATGAATTTGCGCGCTTCCTGGGGCCTGCACCCGAAAACGCGCCGGATCCGGAATCCGTTACAGAGCATGAAGGCGTGGAACCTGCGTCCGCGTCCCGCTAACATTCAGTTTTAACACTCGGAGATACCCTTATCCATGTGTGGCATTGTCGGCATCGTCAGTACTTCCAACGTCAATCAGTCGCTCTATGATGCGCTGACTGTACTTCAGCACCGGGGCCAGGACGCGGCGGGCATTGTGACATTTCAGGATGATCGGTTTTTCCTCCGCAAGGATAATGGCCTGGTGCGGGACGTATTCCATACCCGGCATATGCGCCGGCTGGTGGGGAATGTTGGCATCGGCCATGTGCGTTATCCAACCGCGGGCAGCTCCAGCTCCGCTGAGGCCCAGCCGTTTTACGTAAACAGCCCGTACGGCATCACCCTCGCTCACAACGGCAACCTCACAAACGCCGATGATCTGAGCAAGGACCTGTTTCGCACCGACCTGCGCCACATCAACACCAACTCCGACTCGGAAGTTCTGTTGAACGTGTTTGCCCACGAGTTGCAGAAACTCGGCAAGCTCGACCCGACCAAGGACGAGATTTTTTCCGCAGTCAGAGCCGTTCACAAGCGTTGCCGGGGCGCCTACGCCGTTATTGCCATGATTACCGGTTACGGTATCGTGGGCTTCCGTGATCCGAATGGCATCCGGCCGGCCTGCTACGGTGAGCGCACGGCCGAAGATGGCCGCAAGGAATATATGATTGCCTCGGAAAGCGTTGCCCTGAATGCGGCAGGCTACACCCTCGTGCGGGACATTGCGCCGGGTGAGGCAGTCTACATTGAAACCGACGGCACCCTTTACACCCAGCAGTGCGCAGAGCAGCCCCATCTGTACCCGTGCATCTTTGAGCACGTGTATTTCGCCCGCCCGGATTCCATTATTGACAAGGTGTCGGTCTACAAGGCCCGTCTGCGCATGGGTGAGACCCTGGCCGAGAAGGTACTGCGAGAGACGCCGGATCATGACATCGACGTAGTGATGCCGATTCCTGACACCAGCCGTACCTCAGCCATGCAGATGGCACACCGTCTGGGTGTGAAGTTCCGCGAAGGTTTCATCAAGAATCGCTACATCGGTCGAACCTTCATTATGCCCGGCCAGAAAATGCGCAAGAAGTCGGTCCGTCAGAAGCTTAACCCGATCGACCTGGAATTCCGTGGCAAGAATGTAATGCTGGTGGACGATTCCATTGTTCGTGGCACCACCTGTAAGGAAATCGTCCAGATGGCCCGGGACGCTGGCGCCCGCAAGGTCTATTTTTCCTCTGCGGCGCCCCCCGTACGCTACCCGAACGTATACGGGATCGATATGCCTTCGGCCAGCGAACTGATCGCCCATGACCGATCTGTTGAAGAAATCCGGGAGCTGATTGGCGCCGACTGGTTGCTCTATCAGGATCTGGAGGATCTGGTAACCTGTGTCAGTGATGTCAACGACGACATTGAGGGCTGGGAATGTTCCGTGTTTACCGGCAATTACGTGACCGGCGATGTCGATGCAGCCTACCTGAACCGCCTGGAAGAAATGCGCAACGATGACAAGCGGTTCAAGAGCGCCGGCGCCACATCCGGCGATAACGGTATTATTGATTTGTACAATGACGAAGACTGAAGCAGCCGTATCAGGCAGGAGTAATTGATGACCTTTCGCCGTGAAGAGACTGTCTGGATTCCGGAATCGGATCTTGAAGGTATGTCCGTGGACACACTGGCGGTGAGGGCAGGGCAGATCCGCACCGGGCAACTCGAGCACAGCGATGCCATCTTCCCCACGTCCAGCTTTGTGTATGGCAGCGCAGCCCAGGCAGCGGCGCGATTTGGAGGCGACGAGCCGGGCAACATCTATTCTCGCTTTACCAACCCGACGGTTCAGGCTTTCGAGGGCCGGATCGCCGCCATGGAAGGTGGGGAGCGGGCTGTCGCTACAGCCTCGGGAATGTCCGCGATCCTGAGTACCTGTATGGCACTGCTGCAGAGCGGCGACCATGTGATCTGCTCCCGGGGTGTGTTCGGCACCACGAACGTGTTGTTCCAGAAATACATGGCCCGTTTCGGGGTGGAAACCACGTTTGTCAGTCTGACGGATATGGACGAATGGCAGGCGTCGGTGCGTCCAGAAACCCGAATGCTGTTCATCGAAACACCGTCCAATCCCCTTTGCGAAGTAGCGGATATGGCGGCCCTTGGGCAACTGGCCCGGGATAATGATGCGCTGTTCGTGGTGGACAACTGTTTCTGTACGCCTGTGCTTCAGCGACCACTGGAGCAGGGCGCGGATATCGTGATCCACTCGGCCACCAAATACCTTGATGGTCAGGGCCGCTGTGTGGGCGGCGTTGTGGTCGGCTCCGAAAAGATGATGGAAGAGATATACGGCTTCCTGAGGTCCGCCGGTCCTACCATGAGTCCCTTCAACGCCTGGGTGTTCCAGAAGGGATTGGAAACCTTACCAATTCGTATGCGCGCCCACTGTGACAATGCGTTAGAGTTGGCCTTGTGGCTGGAGCAACAGCCGGCGGTTGAACGCGTTTTTTATGCCGGGCTACAGAGTCACCCCCAACATGAGCTGGCTAAAAAACAGCAATCCGGGTTTGGTGGAGTGCTGTCGTTCCAGCTCAAGGGTGCAAGGGAAGAGGCCTGGGCCTTCATTGATGGCACCCGGATGATTTCCATCACGGCAAACCTTGGTGATGTCAAAACCACCATCACACACCCGGCCACGACCACTCACGGGCGACTATCACCCGAGGACAAGACGCGGGCCGGGATCACGGAAAACCTGATCCGGATTTCCGTGGGGATCGAAGCTGTTGAAGACCTGAAAACCGATCTTGAAAGGGGCTTTCAGGCGCTTCGGAACGCAAGCACCGATAACGTCTGAGCATTCATGGCCGAATCTGCAAAAGCGAAGAAAGCACCACAGGAACTGACAGAGAAGCAGCTGCGCTTTCGCCGCCTGGCAGCCCAGGGCGCCCGGGAAGGTGCCGTTATCGCACTGATAGCGCTCTGCATCTATCTTTCCATGGCCCTGGTCACCTTCAGCCCCTCAGACCCCGGCTGGGCCAGCATTGGCCATGACACCAGTGTCCAGAATTATGCCGGCCGCACCGGCGCGTGGCTGGCCAGCCTGTTCATGGATTTCTTCGGCCACGTCGCCTATCTGTTTCCGGTGATGATTGCCGGCTATGCTCTGATGCTCATCCGGCGGCGCAACGATTCCCTGGATTTGCACTGGCCGCTGTTCATGATGCGTTTCGGTGGCTTCCTGCTGATCCTTCTCTCGGCAACCAGCCTGTTGTCGCTGTATTCCGTGTTTGGTCTCGGAGCCTCCTCTGGCGGCGTGCTCGGAACGGCCGTGGCCGATGCCATGGTGCGGTTCTTCAACCTGCCGGCCACCACGCTGCTGCTGATTGCCATCTTCCTCTTTGCGTTGACCGTCACTACCGGCCTGTCCTGGTTCTGGTTGATGGACCAGGTGGGTGGCCTGACCCTCAGAACAGGTCTTGCCATCAAGAGCCTCTTCAAAGGCAATGCGAAACCGGAAAAACCGGAGCCCAAACCGGAACCGAAAGCTGAGCCACCGGTAATCAAGGATCGCGTGCCGCCGGTTAACAGCAAACAAAAGAAGGCCGGTTCAGACAAGCCTCGCTGGTGGCAACGAATTCCCGGCTTTGGTCCGAAGAAGCCAAAAGCCCCGAAGGCTGCGCCCAAGCAGGAATCCGGGCGAAAGGAGCCGGCACTGGATGGGCTCTCTGCCGAGGTGGATCCGGAGCCGGCGAGGCTCGAAAGTTTCAGTTCGCGGGACGATACGCCGGTTGCTGACAGTAGAGCCGCCAAACCCGAGCCAGCTCCGCAGCCGGCCGGGCGGTCGCTGAAGATCTCGCCGTTCAAGAAAGATGAGCAGCCGTCACAGCCGAAAGACAAGGGCAGCAAACAGCCCTCGTTACTGGAAGATATTGAAAGCCCGATTCCGCCGATATCCCTGCTGGACCCGCCGGAGGAGCACAAGGAAAAAGGCTATTCCGAAGAGTCCCTCGAACATATGTCCCGGCTGCTCGAGGAAAAGCTGGGCGACTTCGGAGTCTCTGTTGAAGTTGTCGAGGTGAATCCCGGCCCGGTTATTACCCGGTTCGAGATCAAGCCCGCTCCGGGCGTGAAAGTCAGCAAGATTTCCAACCTTGCCAAGGATCTGGCCCGCTCACTGGCGGTACTGAGCGTTCGCGTCGTCGAGGTGATTCCCGGCAAGTCTGTGGTCGGTATCGAGATTCCCAATGAAGAACGGGAGATGGTCCGGCTCAGCGAGGTGCTTGGCGCGCGGGTGTTCCAGGAGTCCAGCTCCCCGTTGACCCTGGCGTTGGGTAACGACATTGGTGGCAACCCCATGGTGGCCAACCTGGCAAAAATGCCGCACCTGTTGGTGGCCGGTACCACCGGTTCCGGTAAATCCGTCGGCGTGAACGCCATGCTGCTCAGCATGTTGCTGAAAGCGGGCCCCGAAGAAGTACGCTTCATCATGGTGGACCCGAAAATGCTGGAACTGAGCATCTACGATGGCATTCCGCACCTTCTGGCGCCGGTAGTCACCGATATGAAGGAAGCTGCCAATGCGTTGCGCTGGTGTGTGGCTGAAATGGAGCGCCGGTACAAGTTGATGGCCAACCTCGGGGTTCGCAACCTTGCCGGTTACAACCGCAAGATCAAAGACGCTGTGGCCGCAGGCGAACCACTGCTGGATCCGTTCTGGAAGCCGGATGAGTATCTCGCCAACGACGAACAGGAGCGCCCCGAGCTCGACACCCTGCCGTTCATCGTGGTGGTGATTGACGAATTTGCCGACATGATGATGATTGTCGGCAAAAAGGTGGAGGAGCTGATTGCCCGGATTGCCCAGAAGGCGCGGGCAGCCGGTATTCACCTGATTCTTGCTACCCAGCGGCCCTCGGTGGACGTGATCACCGGCCTGATCAAGGCCAATATTCCCACCCGGATGTCGTTCCAGGTGTCGTCCAAGATCGACTCGCGGACGGTATTGGACCAGGGCGGTGCGGAGCAGCTCCTGGGGCATGGCGACATGCTCTATCTGCCACCTGGATCGGGCCTGCCGGTACGTGTGCACGGTGCGTTTGTTGACGACGACGAGGTCCATCGCGTGGTCAGTGCCTGGAAAGCCCGGGGCGAACCGGTGTATGTGGACGATGTTCTCAACGGCGCTGAAGGCGAAAGCCTGCCGGGGGTACCGAACCTTTCAGAAGGCGGTGGAGATAGCGAAGGTGATGCGCTCTACGATGAGGCGGTTGCCTTCGTTACCGAAGGGCGACGGGTGTCGATCTCCTCGGTACAGCGAAAATTCAAGATCGGGTACAACCGGGCGGCAAACCTGGTTGATGCCATGGAAGCATCCGGCGTGGTAAGCGCTGCAGGCCACAACGGCGCCCGGGAAGTTCTGGCTCCGCCGCCACCCAGAGATTAGGAGTAACAAGCAATGGGACAATCTTTTTTGAAAGGCCTGGCCTCCCTGGTAATGGCCGTGTTGATTGCTGGCCATGTAAATGCCAATGAAGGGAGCGAGAGCGCGAACGAGTTGGCCTCGTTGCTGAAGGGCTATGAGTCCTACCAGGCCGATTTTATCCAGATTGTAGTTAACGAGAACGGCAACAAGGTTCAGGAAACCCGGGGCTCCCTCAAGGCCAAGCGGCCGGGGCTGTTTTACTGGGAGACCAGCGCGCCCCTGTCCCAGTTTATTGTCAGTGATGGCGAAAAGGTGGAGGTCTACGATCCCGACCTGGAGCAGGTCACGATCCACAATCTGGATGATCGTGTGCAATCGACACCAGCGCTTCTGCTGAGCGGGGAAGTGGACAACCTTGAGGAGACTTACAAGGTCTCCGGGCGGCAGATCGGTGACAACACCCGCGAATTTACGCTGGAGCCGCGCAGCCCGGATTCGCTGTTCACGTCGCTCAGGCTGACCTTTTTCAAGGGTGAGCTGCAGGAAATGCGTATGCAGGATTCCCTGGCGCAGCTCAGCGTCTTGAGTTTTGACCGGATCAGGCTGAACGAACCGGTTGAAGCGGGCGCGTTCACTCTCGACTACCCGGAGGGTGTGGATATTATCCGGGACGGGGCCTGATGCAGGACAGCCTGTTTTCGGAATCCGCCGGCTTCCGGCCGCTTGCCGCGAGGATGCGGCCGGCCAGTCTGGAAGACTATGTCGGACAGGCCCATCTCGTCGGGCCTGGCAAACCGCTGCGACGGGCGGTCGAGCAGGGCCAGCTTCACTCCATGATCCTCTGGGGGCCTCCCGGAGTCGGTAAAACCACTTTTGCCCAGCTTCTGGCGAACGTCAGCGACCTCAGTTTCGAGACGGTCTCCGCGGTACTGAGCGGTGTAAAAGAAATTCGGGCTGTTGTGGAACGGGCCCGCAACCGGAAACAGTCCCAGGGCCGGGACACGCTGCTGTTTGTTGATGAGGTGCATCGCTTCAATAAAAGCCAGCAGGACGCGTTTCTCCCCCACATTGAAGACGGTACCTTCATCTTCGTGGGCGCTACCACTGAAAATCCTTCCTTTGAGCTGAACAGCGCCTTGCTGTCCCGGACCCGGGTCTACGTGCTCAAGAATCTTGAGGAAGAGGACATCCTTCAGCTGTTACGCCGTGCGCTGAAAGCTGACGAGGGCTTTGGTGGCCGGCTTCTGGTTGACGAGGACGTGCTGACAATGATGGCCTCGGCGTCTGGTGGCGACGCCCGCCGTGCGCTGAATATCCTGGAAGTGGCAGCCGATCTGGCTGAGCCGGATGAGTCCGGAGCGGATCGCGTTACCGCCGATCAGCTCGAGCAGGTGATGCAGACCAGCCTGCGCCGGTTCGATAAAGGTGGTGATGTGTTTTACGACCAGATCTCCGCGCTGCATAAATCCGTTCGCGGTTCCGATCCGGATGGCTCGCTGTACTGGCTTTGCCGGATGCTCGACGGTGGCTGTGATCCGCTGTATGTGGCCCGGCGTCTGGTGCGCATTGCCAGTGAAGACATTGGCAATGCCGACCCCCGTGCCCTCCAGCTCAGTATGGATGCCTGGGATGCCCAGGAACGCCTGGGGTCGCCCGAAGGGGAGTTAGCCCTGGCCCAGGCGGTGACCTACCTGGCGCTGGCTCCCAAGAGCAACGCCGTCTATAACGCCTTCAACCGGTGCATGGCAGATATCCGCCAGGATCCGGACTACGAGGTCCCGGTGCACTTGCGTAACGCGCCCACCAAACTGATGAAAAGCATGGGGCACGGGGATACCTACCGGTACGCCCACGATGAACCCGAGGCCTTTGCGGCCGGGGAGTCCTACCTGCCCGAGGCCATTCACCAGCGCCGCTATTATGAGCCCGTAAACCGAGGCCTTGAGATCAAACTGGCGGAAAAGCGCCAGCGTCTGGATTCCCGCAACGCTGAAAGCCCCCGCAAACGCTACACCTGAGCCTTTTGCTGCGGTAGCCACGAGCGCCAGTGCAGGTATAATGGCCAGTCATTCAAACCATCGCTAACCGGAAGATTCAGGATAATCATGCTCGATCCCAAACGTGTCCGCACCCAGACAGAAGAGATCGCCCGTCGGCTGACCATCAAGAATTTCAAATTCGATACCGCCGCCTTCGAGCAGCTTGAGGAACGCCGTCGTGCCCTTCAGGTAAGCACGGAAACCCTGCAGAGCGAGCAGAACAAGCGGTCCAAGTCGATTGGCAAGGCCAAGGCGGCCGGTGAGGATATCCAGCCGCTGTTGGACGAGGTGGAAGACCTGAAGAAAAGGAGATCCGAAGCGGAAGATGAACTCCGCACCTTGCAGGAAGAACTCAATGCCTTCCTGGCTGGAATCCCGAACCTTCCGGACGAAGACGTACCAGCCGGTGAAAGTGAAGACGATAACGTCGAGATTCGGGCCTGGGGCACGCCAAAGACCTTTGATTTCGAGCCAAAAGATCACGTTGCCCTGGGCGAAGGCCTGAAAGGCCTGGATTTCGAGACAGCGACCCGCCTGGCGCACTCACGGTTTGCGGTCATGCGCGGACAGGTGGCCCGGCTGCATCGGGCACTGGCCCAGTTCATGCTGGATCTCCATACCCGCGAGCATGGCTACCTGGAGACCTACGTACCCTATCTGGTTAACGCCGATAGCCTCTACGGAACCGGCCAGTTGCCCAAGTTCGAGGAAGATCTGTTCAAAACCGAGGGCGAGCATCCGCTCTACCTGATTCCTACTGCGGAAGTGCCCGCCACCAACCTGGTATCAGACTCCATTCTCGATGCCGCGGAATTGCCGCTACAGATGGTCTGCCACACGCCATGCTTCCGCAGTGAAGCAGGCTCTTACGGCCGCGACACTCGCGGCATGATCCGTCAGCACCAGTTCGACAAGGTGGAGCTGGTTCAGGTGGTTCGTCCGGAGGATTCAGACGCCGCGCTGGAAGCCCTGACCGGCCATGCCGAAAAAGTGCTCCAGTTGCTGGAACTGCCGTATCGTGTGGTTGCACTCTGCGGTGGCGACATGGGCTTTTCGGCGGCCAAAACCTACGATCTGGAAGTCTGGCTGCCAGGGCAGGACAAGTACCGTGAGATATCATCCTGCTCGAACACCCGTGATTTTCAGGCACGCCGCATGCATGCCCGTTGGCGTAACCCGGAAACCGGAAAGCCGGAACCTGTTCATACGCTGAACGGGTCAGGGCTTGCAGTTGGCCGCGCCCTGATCGCGGTCATGGAGAATTACCAGCAGGCAGACGGCAGCATCGTGGTTCCGGAAGTTCTCAAGCCGTACATGGGAGGCATTGACAGAATCCAATGAGTGATCAGCCAGAAAACGCACCAGGGAAGGGCGTTGGTGCAACCCCTGCACCGGTAAGGTACAGGGTTAACCCGGTGACCTCGAACCCGAACACGTCCGCAGGCGAGGTGGCTCTGGTCGGGGCCGGGCCTGGGGACCCTGAACTGCTGACACTCAAGGCCTGGCGGCTGATCAACTCCGCAGAGGTTGTACTCTACGATCGTCTGGTTTCACCGGAAATACTGGCTATGATCCCGGAAACCGCCGAGATGATCCATGTGGGCAAGCAGCGGGCCAATCACACTTTGCCCCAGGACCAGATCAATCAGCGCCTGGTGGATCTGGCCAGGCAGGGGCGAAAAGTCGTTCGTCTCAAGGGTGGAGACCCGTTTATTTTCGGTCGAGGCGGGGAAGAGATCGAGACCCTGGCCGATGCCGGTGTCCGGTTTCAGGTTGTGCCGGGCATTACCGCCGCCTCCGGTTGTGCCGCCTACGCCGGTATTCCTTTGACCCACCGGGATCATGCCCAGTCGGTCAGGTTCGTGACCGGCCATCTCAAGAATGATACCTGCGATTTGCCCTGGAAGGACTTTGTCCAGAACAACCAGACCCTGGTGTTTTACATGGGGCTGGTGGGGCTGCCGATCATTTGCAGGCAACTGGTCGCCCACGGAATGTCCCGGGACATGCCCGTGGCGCTGGTCTCAAAGGGGACAACCAGGGATCAGCGTGTGGTGACAGGGAGTCTCAGTACCATCGTCGAAAGGGTCGAGGCTGAAGCGGTCCAGCCGCCGACGCTGGTAATCATCGGCCACGTCGTTGCGCTGAGGGAAAGGCTGGACTGGATAGGCGGGGGCATGACAACGGGGAGCTGAGGCTCCCCGTTTTATCTTGGGATCAGGTCAGCCGATTTTGCGCTTGGGCAAAACGTCCTTCAGCTTGTCGCGCATATCCCGAATGGCTTTCTCGGTGGTTGGCCAGTCGATACAGGCATCGGTCACCGACACGCCGTATTTCAGATCGGCCAGATTCTCGGGAATAGACTGGTTACCCCAGTTAATGTTGCTCTCCACCATCAGGCTCTGGATCGAGGTATTGCCTTCCAGAATCTGGTGGGTGACATCCTGCATGACCAGTGGCTGGATGGCCGGGTCCTTGCTGGAGTTGGCGTGGCTGCAGTCAATCATCATCGACTTGCGCAGGCCCGCTTTTTCAAGCGCCTGCTCGCACAGGGCAACACTTACCGAGTCGTAGTTGGGTTTGCCACCGCCACCACGCAGAACAACGTGGCCGTAGTTGTTACCCTTGGTGCGGATAATTGCCACCTGGCCCTGCTGGTCGATGCCCAGGAAACTGTGCGGGTGAGATACAGACTTCATGGCATTAACTGCGACATCAAGGCTGCCGTCGGTGCCGTTCTTGAAACCGATCGCCATGGACAGGCCGCTGCTCATTTCCCGATGGGTCTGTGATTCAGTAGTACGGGCGCCGATGGCAGACCAGGCGATGGTGTCCTGCAGATACTGCGGTGAAATCGGGTCGAGCGCTTCGGTGGCTGCGGGCAGGCCCAGCTCGTTGATATCCAGCAGCAGTCGACGACCGATGTGAAGCCCCTGCTCAATATCAAAGGTGTCGTTCAGGTGCGGATCGTTAATCAGACCTTTCCAGCCGACGGTTGTGCGTGGCTTTTCGAAATAGACACGCATAACAATCAGCAGGGTATCGCTGACTTCATCGGCAAGCTTCTTCAGGCGCGCAGCATAATCCCTGGCGGCTTCAACATCGTGAATGGAGCAGGGGCCCACCACCACGAATAGCCGGTGGTCTTTACCATCCATGATGTCGTAGATGGCCTGGCGGCCCTTTGAGACGGTTTCTGCGGCCTTGTCGGAGAGTGGCATCTCCTTTTTCAGCGCTTCAGGAGTGATCAGTGCTTCCTGGCTCGCCACATTCAGATTCTCTAGTTTGTTGCCCGGCATGTTGTTCTGCTTCCCCGATTCTGATCGTTGCAGCCCTGGTGGACCATGGAATATGCCAACAGGGTTGCAGATTAACGCGAATAGCGCCGGTGCACGGTTGCGGTAAACCCCGGCGAGTTGGTTATACTGCGTTATTTACAGGGCCTTTTCAACGCTTCTTAGGTATGGGGAACGGATGTCGCAAAACAGGCGGAGACCGAAAGATGTGCCTTCCGTTGCAACGGTTTCAGGCAAGATTGACGATGTCCTGGCCGGCATTCGTGTTCCTGACCTCCCATACCCGGCTGGCAAGCTGGAACCAGAGGCTGTCAGTGACTGGCGCCCGCTGCTGATCTCGTGCTGGTCCGAGCAGCGCGACGAGCGGGTTACCCACGTAATCCGCTCTGTCCATCTGGAATGGTCAGCCCGCCAGGTAAACGCGGCTTACGTGGCCGACCGCATCATGGATGTCTTCCTGAAAACCAGTGGCCTGCACCCCAGCCTGGCCCGGCGCGTGGCGAGGCTGCGTTTCTACCTTGCCTGGCGAATGAATCTCGAAGGAAAGAAAGCGTTCAGCGAGCCGATTCTCAGCTGGCTGGACAGTTTGCAGGAGTGGCGGGGCTGGAGCGATTCCGGAGGTCGCTCCTCCAAAGTTCTGCTGGATCAGCTTGATTCGCTGGTAATAGCCGTTTCTGCCAGTTTCGAATCCGGCAAGACGGAACCCGTGAGCGATTTCTGTTATCGCTGGCAGGAAGACTCTGAGAAGAGGGATGCCCAAGTTGGAAAACTTCGCCAACGGCTGCTGGAAACAGAGCAGGGGGCTGCCAAACAACGCAAAGCCGACCAGACGGCCCGGGCCCTCATCGGTCGCGCACTCCAGGGTCGTCGTCTTCCTGTACCGATTGTGCGGTTCATTCTTGATTACTGGCAGCGCCTGCTCAAGCAGTCGGTCTGGGATTCGGGCCTTGAGGGGGAGGCTTTCCGCCATGGCAGCAAGCTTCTCGAGTGGCTGGTCTGGATTGGTGATCCCTCCCTTTCCGACAAAGACCGAAACCGGCTCTATCACGTTGGTGAACAGATCGGTGACCGTGTTCTCGACGTCTGGAAACGGGTATACAACGAAGCGCTCCCGGCGGAATCCCTGGCCGGTATTGAAGCCGTCATGGTTTCGAGGCTCAGGGGAGAGGCGCCTGATCTGGTGGAGGCTCTACCCGCAGCAGGCAATTTTCATTGGGATAGCAGTTGGCTCGGCTTTGAGGTGCCGGCTGAGGAAACCTTCAGGCCCTTCGAGGGGCAGTGGTTTGTTGAAGGCGAAGGTGCAGCAGAGCAACGCCGGTTTTTCTACGCGTTTCTGCCCGAATCGGCAGAAATTCTCTGGACCAACGGCGCCGGTGTAAAATTGGGCCTGCAGACCTGGAATGAATTCCAGGCTGAACTGGAAAAAGATCAGATCCGACCACTGCCCAAGCTGACGCCTTTCGGGACGGTTCTGACGGAAACGGTTGAGCTGTTGGCGCGCGTATGCGACAAGCAACGCCGGCAGCGGGAGCAGGCCGCGGAGGCTGCCAGGCAGCGAGCGGAGGAACTGCGGCGGGAAAAAGAAGCGGCCGAGGCACGACGCAGGGCTGAGGAGGCAGAGCGTGAGGCAGAGCTGGAGCGGCAGCGACACGCCGCCGAAGAGCAGCGCCTCGCGGATGAAAAGGCGGAAGAAGAACGGATCCGGAAGGAACGCACCCTGCTGGCGGAAAAACAGGTGGACGCCATTAAACTGGGTGGCTGGATTGTCGTTGAGCCCGAGGAAGCGTCCGATGAACCGGCCCGTCTGAAACTGGCCGTGCGCATCAACGCATCCAGAAAGCTGGTGTTTGTGGATCGTCTGGGCCTCAATCGTCGTGAATTTCTTGAGGACGCCCTTGTAGAGGGTATTGTCGAAGGCCGGATCCGGGTTCTGGGAACCTCCGCAGAATTTGATGACACCCTCAGCAGGGTCGTTGGCCGTATCCGTGTCGGCCGCAACTGATATTGCCGAAGCAGGAAAAACAACAATGGCAGATAACGATTACAGCTTTGGAACCCGGAATGATCCGCCCGTTGATCAGGACAACCGTGCCGATTACCGCCTGACTGCCCGTGCCCGGGCCATTCTTGAACTCGAATCCGGCATGCCGGAGGAGGCAACGTCCGAGGCCAGGGAACTCGTCTGCGGTATTCGTGATATTTCCGCAAGCGGACTTTGTTTATCTTCCGGGGAACCCCTGTCCCTCGGTGCCCTGTTACCGGCGAGCGTGTCCCTCGGTAACCACGCCGAGCCCTTCGGTTTGATAGTTGAGGTGGTCTGGTGTCGACCACATGAGTCGGGATTTCTGGTGGGAGTGCGGATTATCGAGTCTGACCAGACTGCCTACGTTGAGTGGGTAGAGGCTGTGGCGTCCGCGATGGATCAGGATTGACGAATCATCCCTCGTCAAACGAAAAGAGCCGGCATAAAGCCGGCTCTTTTGCATCCGGGTAGAAGAACTTACTCTTCCAGTTCGGCCATACCGGTGATGTTGAAGCCCGCGTCCACATACATGATCTCGCCGGTAATACCGGAGGCCATATCGGAGCCCAGGAACGCGGCGGCGTTACCGACCTCATCAATGGTGACGTTACGGCGCAGCGGTGCGCGTTTGGCGTTTTCGGCCAGCATCTTGCGGAAACTCTTGATGCCGGAGGCGGCCAGGGTCTTGATCGGGCCTGCCGAAATGCCGTTCACGCGAATACCATCACGGCCCAGGCTGGCAGCCATGTAACGAACGTTGGCTTCCAGGGAGGCCTTGGCCAGGCCCATCACGTTGTAATTCTGCAGAACCCGCTCGGCGCCCAGATAACTCAGGGTAATCAGCGAGCTGCCCTCGTGCATCATGCTGCGGGCGCCCTTGGCCAGAGCCACAAAGCTGTAGGAGCTGATATCGTGGGCAATGCGGAAGCCGTCACGGGTAGTAACGTCAACATAGTTGCCGTCCAGCTCGTGGCCCGGAGCATAGCCAACAGCATGAACGATAATGTCGATATTGTCCCAATGCTTGCCCAGTTCCTTGAAGACATTTTCGATTTCTTCGTCGCTGGCGACATCGCAGGGGAATGTCAGCTTGCTGCCCCATTGCTCGGCGAATTTCTCAACCCGGGGCTGAAGTTTCTCGTTCTGGTAGGTGAAAGCCAGTTCAGCGCCTTCGCGGGCAAATGCCTCGGCAATGCCGTAAGCAATGGACAGTTTGCTGGCTACGCCAACGATCAGTGCTTTTTTGCCACTGAGGATTCCCATGGGTCGTTCTCCCTGTGTTCCTGATTTGGGTGCATTATCCCTGAGTGCTCTGGCCGGGGTAACGCTCAAATAGTCGTAGTTGTGTTCTGATAAAAGAACGCGGCATTCAGCAGCTCGCGGGTATAGTCCGCGCGAGGTGTATGGAAGATCTCGGCCGCGTCGCCATACTCCACGATCCGGCCATGCTGCAGCACCAGTAGTTTGTGGCTCAGGGCGCGGACAACGGCCAGGTCATGGCTGATAAAGATATAGCTTAGACCATAACGGGTCTGGATATCCCTCAACAGTTCAATGACCTGCTTCTGTACCGTGCGATCCAGGGCAGAAGTGGGCTCATCCAGAATGATCAGATCGGGCTGCAGCACCAGCGCCCGTGCGATCGCGATGCGCTGACGCTGGCCGCCAGAAAATTCATGGGGGTAACGGTGCCGCGCTTCCGGATCAAGACCGACATCGGTCAGCGCACGTATCACCTTCTGGTCATGTTCGGCATCGTTATCCGGGTCGTGGATTTCCAGACCCTCCCGGACAATTTCGGCAATGGACATTCTCGGACTCAGGCTCCCGAAAGGGTCCTGGAAGACAATCTGGACACGTCGCCGCCAGGGCCGGAATTCCTTCTGGTTCAGAAATGCCAGTTCTTCACCGGCCAGGCGGATACTGCCAGTGCTGGCGGTGAGCTTCAGCAGCGCATGGCCGATGGTGGTCTTGCCACTACCGCTTTCCCCGACGATTCCGAGGGTTTCCCCCCGGTTCAGCTGGAAACCGGCACTTTGCACCGCGTGAAAGGATTCCTTGACCTTGCCCAGGAGGCTCTTGCGGATCGGGAAACGCACGTCCAGGTTTTCAACGGCCAGCAAAGGCTCGGCGCGTTGACCCAGGGCCAGGGGAGCTTCGGGAGGTTCAGCATCCAGCAGCTTTCTGGTGTAGGCGTGTTGTGGGCTGCTGAACAGGGTAGCGGTATCGGCCTCTTCCACCAGCTTTCCGTGCTCCATCACCGCCACCCGATCCGCGTAGCGGTGCACGATGGTCAGATCGTGGGTTATCAGAAGGATGGCCATGCCCAGCTTTTTCTGGAGATCCCGGAGCAGCTCCAGGACCTGTTTCTGTACGGTTACGTCAAGTGCTGTTGTAGGTTCGTCTGCAATAAGGAGATCGGGTTCGTTGGCCAGGGCCATGGCGATCATCACCCGCTGCTTCTGCCCGCCCGACAACTGGTGGGGATACGCGCCCAGCTTGGACTCCGGATTCTGTATGCCCACGAGGTTCAGCAGTTCCAGGCAACGTTTTCTGGCCTGGGGACCCCGCATCCCTTTGTGCAGTTCGAGTGTTTCGCCAATCTGCTTTTCAACCGTGTGCAACGGGTTCAGGGACGTCATCGGCTCCTGGAAGATCATGCCGATCTCCCGGCCCCGGATCTGGCGCATTCGCTTCTCGGTGGCCGCCAGCAGGTCCTCGCCCCGGTACCGGATTTGCCCGCTGGGGTAGCTTGCATGGCGTGCATCGAGGAGTCGAAGGATCGACAGTGCGGAAATAGACTTTCCGGAGCCACTTTCGCCCACCAGCGCCAGGGTCTCGCCTTCCCGAATAGCCAGCGACAGGGATTCGACCGCTGCGGGCCCCTGATCGAAACAGATGGAGAGGTCGGAGATCTGAAGCAGTTGGTTCATATCAGCTCTTCCTCGGATCAAAGGCATCGCGTACGGCTTCGCCAACAAACACCAGCAAGGTGAGCATCAGCGACAACGAGACAAAGGCGGAAATGCCCAGCCAGGGCGCATGCAGATTGGCCTTGCCCTGGGCGATCAATTCACCCAGCGAGGGGGAGCCAGAGGGCAGGCCGAAGCCAAGGAAGTCCAGGGAGGTCAGCCCCGTGATTGCACCTGTGAGGATGAACGGCAGGAAAGTGAGGGTAGCCACCATGGCATTGGGCAAAATATGCCGGAACATGATCTTGCGGTTATCCAGCCCGAGCGCTCTGGCGGCTTTCACATATTCAAAGTTACGGGCCCGTAGGAATTCCGCCCGGACCACATCCACCAGTCCCATCCAGCTGAACAGCAGCATGATGCCCAGCAGCCACCAGAAATTGGGCTGCACAATGCTGGAGAGAATGATCAGCAGATACAGCACCGGCAGGCCGGACCAGATCTCGATAAAGCGCTGGCCCAGCAGATCGATCTTGCCGCCGTAAAAGCCCTGGATAGCGCCGACAACAACGCCAACAATGCAGCTGGCGATCGTCAGGGTCAGGCCGAACAGCACCGAAATCCGGAATCCGTAAATCACGCGGGCGGCGACATCCCGGCCCTGGTCGTCGGTTCCCAACCAGTTCTCGGCGCTGGGCGGCGCCGGTGAGGGTACTTCAAGGTCGTAATTGATGGTGTTGTAACTAAACCGGATCGGTGGCCAGATCATCCAGCCGTTGGCGCTTATCTCATCTGAGATAAAGGGATCGCGATAATCCGCTTCGGTGGGCAGGAAGCCGCCAAAGGTCTCCTCAGGCACCGACTGGACCACCGGGAAATAAAGCTCTCCCTTGTAGGACACGACTAACGGGGAATCATTGGCAATCAACTCTGCCAACAACGACAGGCCAAACAGAGCAAGAAAGATCCAAAGCGACCAGAAACCGCGCCGGTTTTTCCGGAAATTCCGCAGGCGTCTTTGCTGGATCGGAGTGAGAGAACGCAAGCTCACGCGCCCTCCCGGCTTTCAAAATCGATCCGTGGGTCGACCAAAACATAGGTGATGTCGCTGATCAGCTTCAGGATCAGCCCCATCAGGGTGAATATGTACAGGGTACCGAAGATCACCGGGTAGTCGCGGTTCAGGGCGGCTTCAAAGCCCAGCAGCCCGAGCCCGTCGAGGGAAAAAATCACTTCAATTAGGAGCGAACCGGTAAAGAACAGAGCCACCAGGACACCGGGCAGGCTGGCAATCACAATCAGCATGGCATTACGGAACACGTGGCCGTAAAGCACTTCTTTCTGGTCCAGGCCTTTGGCGCGGGCAGTCACCACATACTGTTTGCCGATCTCATCCAGGAACGAATTCTTGGTGAGCAGGGTCAGGGTGGCGAAGCCGCCAATCACGTTTGCGGTGACCGGCAGTGCCAGGTGCCAGAAGTAGTCTCCAATTTTCTGATACCAGGTGAGCTCGTCGAAATTGGAAGACGTCAGTCCCCGGAGCGGGAACCAGTCGAAATAACTGCCCCCGGCAAACAGCACAATCAGCAGTATGGCGAACAGGAAGCCCGGTATGGCATAACCCACCACAATGGCAGAACTGGTCCAGACATCAAACCTGGAGCCATCCGTGACGGCCTTTCGGATGCCCAGGGGGATGGAAATAAAATAGATGATCAGTGTCGACCAGAGGCCCAGTGAGATGGATACGGGCATCTTGTCGAGGATCAGGTCGATTACGCTTTTTTCCCGGAAGAAGGAATCACCGAAGTTGAACGTGGCGTAATCGCCGAGCATCTTGAAGAAACGTTCGTGGGCTGGTTTATCGAAGCCATACATGACTTCGATTTCCTTCAGGAGCTCATCGGGAATACCGCGGGAGCCGCGTGTATCGCCGGAAGAGTCGGCTACCTCACCAGCGGTACCACCGCCAGAAGCCCGGGCAAGGGCGCGGCCTCCGTGGCCCTCCATCTCCGCGATAAGCTGCTCAACAGGACCACCCGGCGCGGCCTGCACAATAACAAAATTGAGCAGCATGATTCCGATCAGCGTGGGAATGATCAGCGCCAGACGCCGGAGTATGTAGATGCCCATTTAGCGGCGCTTTCCTCAGGGCTTCGCCCACCAGTTGTCCAGGTCGATGCCGTTCTTGGGCGTTTCGGCCGGACGTTGCAGATGGTTCCAGTAGGCGACGCGGTCGCTTCTCAGGTGCCAGTGGGGAATTACATAGTGGTGGTGCAGGAGAACCCGGTCCAGTGCCCGTACCCGCTGTACCAGCTCCTCACGATTCGGGGCCTGGATAACCATGCTCACCAGTTCGTCGATGACCGGATCGCTTACGCCCATGTAGTTGCGTGAGCCCTTGGCGTCCACGGTGGAGGAGTGCCAGTATTCCCGCTGCTCGTTCCCCGGTGAATCAGATTGGCCGAACACCTGGGTGATCATGTCAAAATCGAATTCCCGCAGGCGCTGGATATACTGGTTGCTGTCCACCAGTCGAACAGTCACATCAATCCCAAGCCGGCCAAGGTTGTTCTTGAAGGGCAGAACCACTCGCTCGAAGCTCTTCTGGAACAACAGGATCTCGAAGGCCAGTGGTTCCCCGGATTCGCCGTGTACCATCTTGCCATCCCGGATCTCGTACCCTGCTGACTTCAGCAGCTCCATGGCCGTCCGTAGATTCTGGCGCAGTCCCTGCTGACCCTCGGTGGTGGGTGGCTGATACTCTTCCGTGAAGACATCTTCGGGAAGCTGATCCCGGAACGGTTCGAGTATTTCCAGTTCACGACCGGTTGGCAGACCCGAGGAAGCCAGTTCGCTGTTCTCGAAATAGCTGTCGGTCCGGGTGTACTGATCAAAGAACAGGTTCTTGTTGGCCCATTCAAAATCGAAACCATAGGCCAGAGCCTCACGCACAAGCGGATCCGAAAACACCTTTCGGCGGGTATTGAAGGCAAAACCCTGCATGCCGGAGGGGCGGTGGTGCTCAATGGCTTCCTTGATTATGGTGCCATTCTCGAACCGTTCACCGGTGTAGGCGGTGGCCCAGTTCTTGGCGGAAGACTCCAGCCGGAAATCAAAGCTGCCGGCTTTAAAGGCTTCCAGGGCTACGGTGTCATCGGTGTAGTAATCGTAGGTGATCTGATCGAAATTGAACCGGCCTTTACGAACCCCCAGGTCCCTGGCCCAATAATCCTCGACGCGCTCATAGGTAATGGACCGGCCGGCCTCGAAGTCGCCTATCCGGTAGGGGCCACTGCCAACCGGCGGGTTGAGGCCATTTTTGCCAAACTCACGATCGGCCCAATAGTGCGCCGGCAGAATGGGCATCTGGCCCAGGATCAGCGGCAGCTCACGGTTGCTGGTATCGCTGAAATCAAAACGTACCCGGCGAGGACCCTCTACTGTCACGCTGCTGACGTCCGCATAGTAGTTGCGGAAGAAGGGATGCCCCTTGGTAGTGAGCGTGTCGAAAGAAAACTTCACGTCTTCGGCGGTAATGGCTTCGCCATCGTGGAACCGCGCCTGCTCACGGATGTTGAACACAACGTAGCTTCGGTCTTCGGGCGTTTCCAGGGATTCAGCAATCAGGCCGTAGGCCGAGAAGGGCTCATCGTCGGAGGACTCCAGCAAGGTATCGTACAGATAGGTGCTTATCCCCGCTGCAGCGACGCCACGGATGTCAAAGGGATTGAAGGAGTCAAAGCCGTTGGCAACAACGGCCATCTTTAGCGTGCCGCCTTTCGGGGCATCCGGATTAACGTAATCGAAGTGGCTGAACCCGGCCGGGTATTTGGTTTCGCCGTGCATGGCAATGCCATGTGCGGGCATTGCCTCTTCGGCGACGGAAAACGGAGAGATGAACGGTGTGGCAATAATTGCCAGGGCTGAAAAAAACGACGTAAGGGATGAGGCTTTCCGTGTTCTTGTCATAAGTCTCGCACGTCAGGGACTGTTTCGGATATCAACGTAGAGTACCAGACTTTGCCCGGGTTGCAGATAACGGGCGGTGTTCAGATCGTTCCAGCTTGCGATATCCCGCACATTCACGGAAAACCGGCTGGCAATCCGGGCCAGGGAGTCGCCTTTGCGTACCCGGTAGCCTACCTTTCGAACCATTGCCTCGCCGCGGCCACTGTTAGCTGCCATTACCGTGGGCTGACTGGTTTTGGACCAGATAACCAGTTCCTTGCCCGGTATCAGCGGGTCGCCAGGCGCCATACCGTTCCAGGCAGCAACCTCACGCACGGACACCCGATGCTCCCTGGCAATGTCCCAGAAGGTGTCGCCTTTACGAACCGTATAGCGAACCTTGTTGCCGTCCCGCTTACGGTCCTGCTTGCGCTCGAGCCGCTGGGAAGCACTCAGGGCATAGGCGTCGCTGCCCTTGGAGGCAGACGGAATCATCAGCCTCTGGCCAATCCTTATCAGGTCGCTGTTCAGGTTGTTCACCTGCTGGAGAACCGACGGCGTGGTCGAGAATTTCCGGGAAATAGAATTCAGGCTGTCGCCGGATTTGACCTTGTAGTTACGCCACGAAACCCGTTGCCCGGCAGGGATTTGCGCCAGAGCCGTGCGGAAGTTCCCGGCGTTCTGAACCGGAACGAGCAGTCGGTGCGGGCCGTCCGGTGAAGTGGCCCAACGGTTGTAGGAGGGGTTGAGCAGGTAAATCTCATCCACATCCACGCCGGCCAGCTCCGCCGCCTGGGCAAGATCCAGCTGGGAGCCTGTCTCAACAACCTCGAAGTAGGGCTCGTCTTTCAGCGAGGGTAATTCAATGCCATAGGCCTCGGGATTATCGAAGATTTTGGCCAGTGCAATTAGTTTCGGCACGTAATGGCGGGTTTCCCGTGGCAGTTGCAAAGACCAGAAATCGGTCGGTTTGTTGCTGTTGCGATTCCGGCGCATAGCGCTGGAGACCGTGCCACCGCCGCTGTTATAGGCCGCAAGAGCCAGCGTGTGGTCGCCGTCAAACCGGTTGGCCAGGCGGTCGAGATAGGTTAGGGCAGCATCGGTGGCGGCGATCACATCACGGCGATCGTCATGCCACCAGCTCTGTGTCAGCCCGAAGTACTTTCCTGTGGAGGGGATGAACTGCCAGAGACCGGCTGCACGGCCATGAGAATAGGCAAACGGATCAAACGCACTCTCAACGATGGGGAGCAGGGCATACTCGGCCGGGAGGCCTCGTTTTTCGGTCTCATTGACAATGTAGTGCAGGTAGCGGCTACCTCGCTCAACCACACGGTCAATATAGCCGGGGTGACGGGCATACCAGTTTAGCTGGTCCCGGACGCGCTCATTGTCAATGTCATGATCCAGTGCAAATCCCGACCGCAATCTGGCCCAGAGATCCTGTTCGACCACCGCTGTTTCGGCGGTCTTTTCCACCGGATTGTCGAGCTTCTCACGGGCATCCCTGGCTGCATCCTTCAATTCCGGAGCAATGGCTTCATCGAGCGGTTCGTTTCGAGTGGCGTTGCCGTTCTCTCCGGTCTCAACCGCTTTCTTCAGCCCCTCATCGCCGGCGGCAACAGTGACTTCCTGCGTATTCAGCGGACTTTCTTCCCCCTGCTTGACCAGGCTACTGCAGCCGCTCGCGAGGGCTCCGGCGAAAAACAACAATGACAATCGACTGACCGACATAACAACATCCGGTTCCAGGTTGAGGCCGGGCGCAGACAGTGAAAACCCGGCGTATTGAACAATTTACGGTCACAAAGTTGAAACGATTCTATGGGACCACTTTTAAAGCGGTCAAGAAACCTCTCGTTACGGCTGTGAGAGGATTTGTTAAGTGCGTATCGCCGGGCGTCAGAAGTTGTCCTTGCCATGGCGAATGGCCGCAAAGATGGCGTTTTCGGAATCCGCCGGCAAGCCGTGGCTGGCGCAGTAGCTGCGGGCCGAGTCCACCACAGCCGGATCATCCCAGCGGAGGAAAGGATTCAGCCGCTTCTCGTCTTCAAGTACGGAAGGAACGGTTGGCTTTCCTTCATTGCGGGCAGCCTGACACTGCTGCTCGAAATCCCGGAGTCCCTCATCTTCAGGAAGCCAGCTGCGGGCGAAACGGAGATTCGCGAGGGTGTACTCATGGGCACAGTAAACCGCGGTTTTACCCGGCAGGGCTCTCAGGGTCTGGAGAGACTGGCGCATTTGCTCCGGAGAACCCTCGAACAGCCGGCCGCAACCGCAAACAAACAGGGTGTCGCCGCAGAACAGCACGGGCCGGCCATGAACCTCGACATCCGTGAAATAGGCAATGTGATCCAGGGTGTGGCCGGGCACGCCGAGAACCTGGAAGGTGATGTCCTCCCAGATAACCTCATCGCCTGGGTGAACCAGGTTGGTGCTGCCTTTATAAGGCGAATCAGCAGGGCCGGTTACACGGCAATCCGGAAAGCGGGAAACCAGTTCTTTGACCCCTCCAACATGATCCGGATGGTGATGGGTTACCAGGATGGTATCGAGTGTCAGACTGTGTTCGACCAGATGATCGAGAACCGGCTGGGCCTGGCCGGGGTCGACAATCAGCGCTTTGCCGCTGGAGGAATCGGAAAGGCACCAGATATAGTTGTCGCTGAAAGCGGAAATGGCAGAAATGGTCAGCATAGGGCCCCACATGTGCTTATCGAATGTGACTGATATGATAGAGCATTAAATACAAGGCCCCAACCATGGCAAAGGGCTTCCGGGAGTGGCGCATTGGTGAGTGAACCTGACGCAGTTGATTATTCCGCCAGACATGAGAGCTTTGAGCGCTGGTTCCAGACCCCACTGGGCCGGGCGCTGCTGGCAGATCAGAGGCGTTTTGTGGATGCTGAGCTCCAGCGCCTGACGGGTGCCAGACAGTTGCAGGTGGGAATCAGCCATCGGCTACCGCTGGCTTCAGGCACGGATTTTTCCCAGAAGATCATGACAACACCCCGATGGTACCCGCACATACCCGACGGGGTAGCCATTTGTGATTCTGATGAACTGGCCTTTCCCGGAGACTCTATGGATCTTGTGGTGCTGCACCACACTGCCGACTTTTCTCCCTATCCGCACCAGGTGATTCGGGAGGCGGCGAGAGTGCTTCGGGGTGAGGGTACCATGGCCTTGTTCGGCTTCAACCCGCTCAGCCTGTGGGGAGCGCGTAAATTGATCACGAGGAGCAGCGAGGGCCCGTGGGGAGGTCGTTTCCTGTTACGTGGGCGGATGGAAGACTGGCTGCGCCTGCTGGGGTTCAATGTCGAGGCATCGGTTACCCGTTTTTTCAGAACTCCTCTTCAACGCAGCGGTCGTAAACCGTTGAGCCGGATTGACAGCCGTCTATCCGGAAATCGGCTCCTGCCAGTGGGCGCCTATTACTGTATCCTTGCCAAAAAACGCGTGCATGCCCGGCTGCCGAGACGCCCTGTATGGCGGCAGAACAAGGTTATTGCCCTACCGGGGACCGGCACCGTTGGCGCTTCCCGGGGCTGCAGCCGGAGTGGCGCACTCCCAGACAAGCTCAAGTGACTTATTGATAACCGAACCAGGAGACTGAATGGCCGGCAAGGTAATCCTGTATACAGACGGCGCCTGCAAGGGCAACCCTGGCCCCGGCGGCTGGGGTGTGGTTTTGCGTTATGGCGATAACCGCAAGACTCTGCATGGAGGCGAGGCCACCACCACCAACAACCGCATGGAGCTTATGGCGGCCATTCGTGGCCTGGAGGCCCTGAAACGCCCCTGCGAGGTGGAGTTGTTTACGGACTCGCAGTACGTGCGCAAGGGTATCACCGAATGGATGGCAGGCTGGAAACGCAATGGCTGGAAAACCTCTGCGAAAAAGCCCGTCAAGAACGAGGATCTGTGGCGTGAACTGGACTCGGAAGTCGCCCGGCACAAGATCAATTGGCACTGGGTAAAAGGCCATTCCGGTGTTCCCGACAACGAGTTGGCTGATGAACTCGCCAATCGCGGTGTCGAAGAGCTTTCAAACGCATAAATGCAGATAACCAGGTTTAGCAAATGAGACAGATCGTACTGGATACAGAAACCACGGGTATCGATCCCGCCGAAGGCCATCGGATCATCGAGATCGGCTGTGTTGAACTGATGGAGCGCCAGCTCACCGGACGCAACTACCATGTTTACATTAACCCCGACCGCGAAGTTGAGGCCGAAGCGATAACCGTTCACGGCATTACCAACGAGTTCCTGGCCGACAAGCCCCGTTTTGCCGACATTGCCGACGAGTTCTTCGAATTCATCAAAGGCGCCGAGCTGGTTATCCATAACGCCGCCTTCGACGTCGGCTTTATGGATTCGGAATTTGCCCGCCTGAAACCGGTGCGTAAAACCGCTGACCATTGCGGAATTGTCGACTCTCTGGCTATCGCACGGGCGCGTCACCCTGGGCAGAAGAACAACCTGGATGCGCTCTGCAAACGCTACGGTGTGGACAACAGCAACCGTGACCTCCACGGAGCCTTGCTGGATGCGGAGATCCTCGCCGACGTATACCTGCTCCTCACTGGTGGCCAGACGGCTCTGTCTCTGGACGCCGGTTCCGAAAACGGTGGCGTCGCCGGCGGCATCAGAAGGCTTCCAGCGGACAGGGCCCCACTGTCGGTGGTTCGGGCTTCCAGTGCGGAAAATGAAGCCCACGAGGAGTTCATGTCGCTGCTGGAAAAACAGGCGGGCGAAACCGTGTGGGGCAAACTCCAGACCGCAGAATGAGAACTGGGTCGGTCTGTACCAAATGTTACATTCCGCCTTTCTTGAGGTACTTGAGTTTTATGTTATAAGTAATGATAAGTTCGCCAGTTTTTTGCGAACTCGCTTTGGCCGGAAAAGGGGTTAGCCGGCCCAGAACAAAAAGGCCTGGTTCGCTATCGCCAGACCAGTCGCCACCAAAGAGGATGCGGTAGTCTCCGCAACATTAACGGGAAGCGTTTATGGTTCAGTCGTCTCTCGCGACGAAATCGCAGTCGTTTGATCTGGTCAAAAGTGAAATAGAACAGACCATCAAGCAGGCAGAATCCAGCCTTGAACGCTTTCAGGAAAACCGCGAAAGAGGTGAGGATCTCCAGAACTGTGTTGATTTCATCAATCAGTTGCGGGGCATTTTTATCCTGGTGGAGCTGCGCGGCGGCACCCTGTTGTGCCAGGAAGCGGTCACCATGGCCAACGATGTGCCTGTTGGTGCCAACGACGACAAAAACATCCTCCTGACCACACTCAACAGCGCGCTGTTTATCCTCCGCCGCTACGTCGAGTATTACCACCAGCAAAGGGAAGATCACCCCGAATTGCTGCTTCCTGTCATCAACGATCTTCGTGAGGCCCGGCGGGAAAAGCCCTATCCCGAATCCTGTTTCTTTGATGTCGACGTCAAGGAACGCCCTGATTTCTGCGCTGGCGTGACGGTGGAGCCCTTTGACGGCAACGAGGCTGATTACGAAATCATGGCTCGCCGTATGCGCCTGACCTTTCAGGTGGCGCTTCTAGGCATTCTGCGCGACCGCAACGACGTGGTGAACAAGAAGCTCATCGGGCGCGCCTCCCGTGGGCTTGCGCGCCTGTGCCAGGGTGCCCCCATGGGGCAGATGTGGTGTCTCGTTGGCATCGTTGCAGACACGATGCTTGATCGGGCGATGATATTTACCAAGGCCCGGAAGCGCATGTTCATGCGGATCGAAAAATACGCCCGGGAAGTGGTTTACGTGGGCAAGGTTGCTACGGCCAAAGACGCGCCGGATTCGCTGATCCGTGATCTGGTCTACTTGCTGTATCGCAGTGGCTCCGCCAACCCTGAAGTGACCCAGGTGCTCTCCGCTTACCATCTCGCACCGGCCGACTTCCCGGATTCCATGCTCGAGGCCCATGCCCGCAGGTTGTATGGTCCCGGGACCGATGTGCTCAAATCCCTGTCGGAAGCCCTGCAGGACGAGCTGAACCAGTTGAAAGACAAACTGGATATTATTGAACGCGGCATCGAGCCGGATCTGGCAGAGCTGTCTTCCATTGCCGATGCCCTGGAGCGTCTGGCGAACACGCTGGTGATGCTTGACCTGAACAAGTTGGCGGGCATTTCCCGGGAAGAAGCCAGCAAACTCCGCAGCTGGGAGGCAGAATCGCGGCTCCCGGGCGACGATGAGCTCTATCGCCTGGCGGATTCAGTGCTGGGTATTGAAGATGCGGTCATGCAAATTGTTACCCGTGGCATTACCTCCGAAACGGATGCGCTGGCAGGCGGCGAACGTAAACGGGAAGAATCCGTGTACCTTCGGGAGGCGTTGTATGTGGTCGCGGATGAGGCCCGGGGAGCTCTGACCCTGGCAAAACGGGCCATTACAGCCTTTATTGAATCTGACTACGATAAACTTCACCTGGCCAACCTGCCAGCGACACTGCACAGCATCTGGGGTGGCCTGCAGATGGTTAACGACCCCGGGGCAGCGGGGGTTCTTGAGCGTGTGGCCGCTTCTATCCAGGAGCGTTTGCTGGATGCCAAGGAAGCCCCGGCCGCTCAGGTGCTTGAAGCTCTCGCCGACGCGCTGACCTCGCTGGAATATTACATTGAGAGCATCGGTAAGAGTGAAGACCGCAACATTGACCTGCTTAAACTGGCAGAATCGTCGCTGGACGATGTAGGTTTGTAGTTTCATGTCCCAGTCGCTCGCTACCATCGTACTGGCCGCTGCAGGCGCGGTAATGGTAATCGCGGGCCTGGTGTTTTTCAGACACCCCCGTTGGTTGTTGTCCTGGCTGAAAGGAATGGCGGTATTTGGCGTCATTCTCGCCGGCCTTTATGTCCTCGTTATCGCAGTAAACCTCACCAGCTACCGTTCGTTGGTTGGCTTGCAGACCGTTGCAACCATCTCCACGCAGCGACAGGCCGAGCAGATCTGGCAGGTCACGCTCCAGAGTATGGGCGAAACAGTAGCGGTAAGGACGCTGCAGGGGGACCAGTGGCAGATTGATGCGCGGATTATGCGGTTTTCCGGTCCCTTCCGCTGGCTTGATATCGCACCGGGCTATCGGTTGGAACAATTGAGTGGGCGCTACACGTCGCTGGAGCAGGAACGATCTGCCCCCAGAACAGCAATCGGACTTGCTGAAAGCATCTGGCCGGACCTCTGGCAGTGGGATCAGCAGTTCAACCTGCCGTTTGTAGAGGCTGTCGGTGGCAACATGACCTTCATGCCCATGCGGGACGGGGCGGTTTTCGAAGTCAAACTTTCCTCCACGGGCCTGGCTGCTGTTCCGGTAAACGAGCAGGCAAGGGCCGCAGTTCAGTTCTGGGATCAATAGTATCCCGGGGCATAAAAAAACCTGCGCCGAAACGCAGGTTTTCCTCACAACACGTGCCGGGGCCAATCAGCCCATCTTGAACAGCTCGCCCAGCTTGGTTGCCAGCATCATGTCGCCTTCAGCGCGCAGCTGGCCTGCCATGAATGCCTGCATACCGTCAGTCTCGCCGGAAACGATGCCCTTCAGGGTTTCGGAGTTCATGATCAGGGTGACAGAAGGATCGTCATGGGCGCCTTCGTGCATCTTGCAGGTGCCGTCATTGATGACGAGGTGATAGGTCTTGTCGTCTTCGATGTCGAACTGGAAGACCAGGTCCAGGCCTTGAGCTGCGTCTGCGTTGAAATTCTGTTCGAGTTGTTCAAATACCTGAGCTACAGACATTGTTTTACCCTTTTGATGGTTGTCTAGTCATGATCACGACGGCTTGATGTCCCTGGCTTCACGAGCCTGATCGGGTGCCCGGGTAGAGCCGACCTCGCCATCCGACTTTATGGTTAGTGGTCGGCTCTGTCAAGGTCGATCGAACGCTTGTTTTAATTTTTTTGCTCTCCTTATCACCATAAATTCGGTAAGTTACACTCTTGCCTTTGTACATCCAGTTGGAGAAGCACTTTGGAGTTCCTGACAGAATACGGTTTGTTTTTGGCCAAGATCGTTACTTTCGTGGTGGCGGCCCTGGTGGTGATCTCTGTCATCATGTCTGCCGCCCAGAAGGATCGGGGCGATCATGAGGGCGAGGGAGAGCTCAAGATCCGGAAACTCAACGAGAAATACGAAAAACTGCGTGAAACGATCCAGTCCAAGTTGATGTCGGATCAACAACGCAAGCTCTTCCAGAAGGCCCGAAAGAAAGAGCAAAAGGCCGAGAAGAAGGCGGCCAAGGGGAAGAAAGATAGCGACGAACAGAGCGACAGTCGCGGTCGCGTTTATGTTCTCGATTTCGATGGCGATATCAAGGCAAGCGACACGGATCCGCTTCGCCGCGCCATCACTGCAGTATTGAGCATCGCTGATCCGGAAAAAGACGAAGTCGTCATCCGCCTGGAAAGCGGTGGTGGACTGGTCCACTCCTACGGTCTTGCCGCCGCGCAACTCGACCGGATTCGCAGCAAGGGTGTACGCCTTACCGCTTGTGTCGACAAAGTCGCCGCCAGCGGTGGTTACATGATGGCTTGTGTTGCTGACCGGATCGTCGCCTCGCCGTTTGCCATTCTGGGTTCTATTGGCGTGGTTGCCCAGCTCCCGAATTTCCACCGTTTTCTCAAGAAGAACGATGTGGACTTTGAAGTGCTGACGGCCGGGGAGCATAAACGCACCATGACCATTTTCGGAGAAAATACCGACAAGGGGCGTCAGAAGTTCCTCGAAGATCTGGAAGATACCCACGGTCTGTTCAAGGAGTATGTGAGCGAGCGACGTCCGGATCTGGATATCGCCGCGGTTGCCAATGGCGATATCTGGTTTGGCAAGCGGGCGCTGGAGGTGAAACTGATCGACGAGATCAAAACCTCCGACGAATATCTCATTGAAGCCTGTGACCGCGCGGACGTAGTCTCAGTGGCATACCAGCGCAAACGCACCCTCCCGGAAAAGCTCGGGCTGGCAACCAGTGCGGCGCTTGAACACACGGTCTGGAAAGTTTTGGGTGCCTTCCGCAACCAGAAGTTCCAGTAGCCTACTGAAAACGGGGAACAACGATGACAACCAATACCGAATTCAAAGCCTGGCGTGTCGAAGAGCAGAACGGAGAGTATGTCGGCGCCGAGACAACCCTGAGCACCGCAGACCTTCCCGATGGCGAGGTCCTTATCCGGGTCAGCCACTCCTCGCTTAACTACAAGGACGCGCTGTCAGCTTCCGGTAATAAGGGTGTCACCCGTTCTTTCCCACATACCCCGGGTATCGACGCCGCAGGTGAAGTTGTTGAATCTGCCACGGGAACCCCGTCGAACGGCAGTCCCGTTATCGTGACCGGCTACGACCTGGGCATGAATACCGACGGTGGTTTTGGCGAATACATCCGCGTTCCTGGCGCCTGGTGCGTCCCCATGCCTGCCGGCTGGAATGCCCGCACCGCCATGATCTATGGCACTGCCGGCCTCACCGCCGGCCTCTGTGTCCAGAAACTCCTGACCATGGGCGCCAAACCGGAGCAGGGTAAAGTCGCTGTTTCAGGGGCCTCTGGTGCGGTTGGCACCGTTGCCGTTGAGCTGCTTGCCAAACTCGGGTTCGACGTCGTTGCCATCAGTGGCAAGGCCGACCACGCGGAAGATCTCAAGGCTCTGGGCGCCAGCGAAGTGGTGGGCCGTGAGACCCTGGCGGAAGAGAAGAAACCTCTGGTCAAACCTGCGTTTGCCAACGCGGTGGATACGGTGGGTGGTGGCCCCCTGGCCGAACTGCTCAAGCAGATTCAGCCTGGCGGTTCCGTTTCCTGCTGTGGCCTCGTGGCCGGTCCGGGCCTTCAGACCACGGTGCTGCCGTTTATCCTGCGCGGGGTTAATCTGCTGGGTGTGGATTCCGTAGAGATTCCACTGGCGGAGAAAGAGGCCGTTTGGAAGAAATTCGCGGGGGAGTGGGCGTGTCCGAAGACGGAGGCGTCTGCGCGTGATATCGGTCGTGGTGAGCTTGATGGGGCGCTGAAGGCGTTTTTGAAAGGGGAGTCAGCCGGGAAGATTGTTTTGGATCATTCGAAGTAAGCGGTTGTTTGTCGGATTACGGCTTTGCCTAATCCGACCTACGATACCGTACTGAGAGATTTGTATAGAAGAGAGGGGATTCACTTTCCAAAACTGTGCGGAGCCATGGATGGCGGAGCCCAAGCGTCACAGGGATGTGCCGCAAGGAGCGTGTTTTGGAAAGTGAATCCCCTCTCTTCGTACTTTAAAGTCTGATAACTAAGACGCGCGACGTCGGAAGAGCGGAATGTCGGTGTCGGTTGCGGCCTGGTAGCCCTGGCTGAAGAAGTTCAGGCACTTCTGCGCCTTGGTGATGTCCTTGTCGGCCCTCAGCACATAGGCATCGAATCCGCAGCGCTTCATGAACTGCAGCTGATCCAGCAGAACGTCGCCGATAGCACGTAGTTCGTTCTTGTAGCCAAAGCGCTCCCGCAGCAACCGGCCAATGCTGTAGCCCCGGCCATCACTGAATTTCGGGAAGTTTACTGCAATCACCGGCAGCTCATTCACGTGGCCTTCCAGAATCTCCGGCTCGTCGTGGCTGTCAAACCACACGCCGATATCCTTTCTTCCGGTGAAGTGCTCGTAACCGGCCAGCCAAAGATCCGCAGGGATCAATGCCGGATGGTCCGCCGGAATATCCAGAGATTCGCCTTCGGCCGGGCGGGGGACCACAACCCAGTTGTCCTGGCGGATGCTTCCATCCGGGGAAATAACGTTAGGCATATACCCGCTCCTTGAAGGGATCAATTCCTACACGACGATAAGTATCCAGGAAGGTTTCTTCTTCCGTGCGCTTATCCACGTAAACATCAATGATCTTGGAAATCACCTGGGGCATTTCATCCCGGGCAAACGACGGTCCCAGAATCTTGCCAATCGAGGCGTCATGATGGGACGAACCGCCAAGGCTGATCTGATAGAACTCCTCACCCTTCTTGTCGACACCGAGAACACCGATATTGCCGACATGGTGGTGACCGCAGGCATTCATGCAGCCGGAAATGTTCAGATCAATGTTGCCAAGGTCGTACAGGTAGTCCAGATCATCGAACTGCCGCTGGATGGCTTCGGCCACCGGGATGGACTTGGCATTGGCCAGGGCGCAGTAATCGCCACCGGGGCAGCAGATCACGTCCGTCAGGGTATTCAGGTTCGCGGTACCGAAGCCCATCGGAGTGATTGCCTGCCACAGCTCAAAAAGGCGATCCTGGCGCACATCGGCCAGCACCACATTCTGCTGATGAGTTACCCGGATTTCGCCAAAGCTGAACTCGTCAGCCAGATCGGCAATGTGTTCCAGTTGTTTGTCGCTGACATCCCCCGGTGGCGTACCGGTCTTCTTCATGGTCAGGGTGACAATGGCATAGCCCGGCTTCTTGTGGGTGTCCACGTTATGGGTCAGCCACTGGTCGAAACCCCGGTTCTCAAAACGCTGGCTGCCCAACAGGTCTGTGGCATTTTCCAGCGCTGCGTAATCCGGCTCGGTAAAGTAGGCCTGGATACGCTGAACCGCATCGGGTGTCAGCCGGGTAGGGGAATCCTTGATGTGCTGCCACTCGGCTTCCACCTTCTCGGCAAAGCCCTCGGGCGTGAGCGCTTTCACCAGAATCTTGATCCGGGCCTTGAACTTGTTGTCCCGCCGGCCATAGCGGTTATAAACCCGCAGCACGGCTTCCAGATAGGTCAGCAGGTCCAGCTCCGGAAGGAACTCACGAATCACCGGGCCAACCATGGGGGTACGGCCAAGGCCGCCACCAACATGAACACGGAAGCCGAGCTCGCCAGCCTCATTACGCACCATCTGCAGACCGATATCGTGAACCTGGATGGCGGCACGATCGGTGTGCTCGGAAGCATTCACGGCCACCTTGAATTTCCGTGGCAGGAAGGCGAATTCCGGGTGAAAGGTGGACCACTGGCGAATAATCTCGCAATAGGGACGAGGATCTGCGATCTCATCGGACTGAACACCGGAGAACTGGTCTGTGGTGGTGTTACGGATGCAGTTGCCGCTGGTCTGGTTGGCGTGCATTTCCACTTCTGCGAGTTCCGCAAGAATATCGGGAACGTCTTCCAGTGCCGGCCAGTTCAGCTGTACGTTCTGGCGCGTGGTGAAGTGCGCATAGCCTTTGTCATAGTCCCGGGTAATCCGGGCAAGTCGGCGAAGCTGGTCTGAACGCATCATGCCGTAGGGAACACAGATCCTGAGCATAGGGGCAAGACGCTGAACGTACAGGCCGTTCTGCAGGCGAAGGGGAAGAAACTCATCTTCTGCCAACTCACCGGCCAGGGCCCTTTCGGTCTGGTCACGGAACTGGGCAACCCTCTCGGCAGCCATTTGCCGATCGTGTTCATCGTATACGTACATAGTGGGAAGATCCTGCTTGAAAGCGACATATCGAGGCCGACGGCCTTATATCTGACGGGAAGGATAACAGCGGGTTTTTATTCTTAAAATGATTATTTCAAAATATGTTTATCGATTCAGGCGATAAGCAACGGGAACAATGGACTGGACGAATATCAATTAACTGCTTAACTTAATAAAGGCAGCAGGGCCGGTGCGCGGTGCTGCCCTGAAAACAAGAAGAACACGAGACACAACTCGGAAAGAGGAACAGACATGAAAAAGACCGTACGCTCTGACAGTCAGGCCGATGCCGTTGCCGCCGTTCTTCTGGTGGTACTCGCCGTTGCGTTCGCCGTAGTCTGGGTGGCTGGCCAGTAACCCTACTGGCTCGCCAGTACCAGGTTCACGATAACAATCAGACCCACCACGAAGCTGGCTGTGAACAGAATGCCGGCGATGATGTAAGGCCAGGGGCTGTGGCTTGAGAAGTCCTCTTCCCGGCGCTTGTCGGACTGTACTCCGAAAGCGCCGGCCAGAATGCTTTGCATGACTTTGAAAACACCAGGTCCGCGCCGCTTTTCCTGATCCTTCTTCTCTGCCTCTGAAGACTGCGTCATACGTCTGCCCCTGATCTTTATTCTGCCTGAAGCTTACTCTGCCGGATCGTAGGCCAGGCTTGGTGCAAGCCAGCGTTCTGCTTCGGCCTTGGAAATGCCTTTGCGTTCAGCATAGTCCTCAACCTGATCTGCGCCAATTTTCCCTACCGCAAAGTACTTGGATTCCGGATGCGCAAAGTACCACCCGGATACGGCCGCGGTCGGGAACATGGCGAAATGTTCTGTCAGTTCAATGCCCGCTGTGTCGGTAGCCTCGAGCAGGTTGAACAGGGTTGCCTTCTCGGTGTGGTCCGGGCAGGCCGGATAGCCCGGTGCAGGACGTATCCCGCGGTACCTTTCCTTGATCAGGTCGTCATTTGCCAGCTTTTCATCAGCGGCATAGCCCCAGAACTCCTGACGCACCCGCTCATGCATACGCTCTGCAAAAGCCTCCGCCAACCGGTCGGCCAAGGCCTTGACCATGATGGCGTTGTAATCGTCATTGGCATCCTTGAACTCGACTGAAAATTCCTCTGCACCGATGCCGGTGGTCACCGCGAAACCGCCCACGTAGTCCACGACATCGGAACCTTCAGGCGCGACAAAGTCAGACAGTGCCATCATGGGTTTGCCCGGCGCCTTCTCATCCTGCTGACGCAAGTGGTGCAGGGTGGTCAGTTCCTCGCTGCAAGACTCGTCTGTATACAACACAATGTCGTCGCTGCGGCGGTGGGCAGGCCAGAAACCGATGACGCCACGGGCCGAGACCCGCTTTTCGTCAATCATCCGGTGCAGAATCTTCTGGGCATCATCAAACAGGTGGCGTGCCGCTTCGCCCCGCTTGGGATCATCAAAGATGGCCGGGTACTTGCCGGAAATATCCCAGGACAGGAAGAATGGCGTCCAGTCGATGTAATCCACCAGCTCATTGAGGTCATACTCCTCGAATACCCGGATGCCGGTGAACGCTGGCTTCGGAGGCTGGTAGCCTTCGAAGGAGATCTCCGGAGCGCGGTCGCGGGCTTCCTTCAGGGAGATCAGCTTGGTTCGGTCGCCCCGATTCTTCCTGCGTTCACGGATCTCGTCGTATTCGGTGCGGGCCGCTTCCACGAATTCCGGTTTCGCAGTCTTGCTGAGCAGCTGCGATGCCACGTTCACGCAGCGGGACGCGTCCGACACGTACAGGGCAATGTCGTTCTTGTACTGGGGTTCGATCTTGACGGCCGTGTGGGCCTTCGAAGTGGTCGCACCGCCGATCATCAGCGGGATGTTGAAATCCAGCCTTTGCATCTCACGGGCCACGTGTACCATCTCGTCCAGGGATGGCGTGATCAGCCCGCTCAGACCAATCAGGTCGACGTCATGCTCCCTGGCAGCGGCGAGGATCTTGTCGCAGGGCACCATCACGCCCAGGTCAATCACCTCGTAGTTGTTGCACTGCAGCACCACGCCCACGATGTTCTTGCCGATGTCGTGGACATCGCCCTTCACCGTAGCCATGAGGATCTTGCCCTTGGCTTTCTGGTCTTCGGTTTTCTCGGCTTCGATGTAGGGGATTAGGTGGGCAACCGCCTGTTTCATGACGCGGGCGCTCTTCACCACCTGGGGCAGGAACATCTTGCCGTCGCCAAACAGGTCGCCAACCACATTCATGCCATCCATCAACGGCCCTTCGATCACCTCGATGGGATGGGTGGCGTTCTGCCGACAGGCTTCAGTGTCTTCAATAATGTAACTGGTAATCCCTTTCACCAGGGCGTGTTCGAGGCGCTTTTCGACAGGCCATTCACGCCAGGCGAGGTCTTCTTCCTGGGTTTTGCCGCCTTTACCTTTGTAGCGTTCGGCAATCTCGAGCAGGCGGTCGGTGGCATCATCGCGACGGTTCAGGACAACGTCTTCCACCAGCTCCTTGAGCTCCGGGTCGATCTCGTCGTAGATCACCAACTGACCAGGATTCACGATGCCCATGTTCATGCCCGCCTTGATGGCGTGGTAGAGGAACACCGAATGGATCGCTTCTCGAACCACGTCGTTGCCCCGGAACGAGAAGGACACATTGCTCACACCGCCGGAAATTGAGGCGTAGGGCAGGTTTTCCCGGATCCAGCGGGTGGCGTTGATAAAGTCCACCGCGTAGTTGTTGTGCTCCTCAATGCCGGTGGCAATGGCGAAGATGTTGGGGTCGAAGATGATATCCGCGGGGTTGAAGCCGATGCCGGTCAGCACGTCGTAGGAGCGCTTGCAGATTTCGGTCTTGCGCTCGTAGGTGTCGGCCTGGCCCTGTTCATCAAAGGCCATGACCACCACGGCGGCGCCATAGCGCATGCAGTCCCGGGCGCGCTTGATGAACTCTTCTTCGCCTTCCTTGAGGCTGATGGAGTTCACCACCGCCTTGCCCTGGATGCAGCGAAGGCCAGCCTCGATCACATCCCACTTGGAGGAGTCGATCATGATGGGCACCCGGGAGATATCCGGTTCGGAGGCCACCAGGTTCAGGAAGGTAACCATCACCTCTTTCGACTCCAGCATGCCCTCATCCATGTTGATGTCGATGATCTGGGCACCGTTTTCAACCTGGTCCCGGGCGACGCTGAGTGCTTCTTCGTACTGCTCTTCCTTGATCAGGCGCAGGAAACGCTTGGAGCCGGTAACGTTGGTTCGCTCACCCACGTTAATGAAGAGCACATTGTCGTCACCGGTAAACGGCTCAAGGCCTGACAGGCGCAAAGCCTTCGCACGCTCGGGAATCTGCCGGGGAGGGTACTTGGCCACTGCCTGGGCAATCGCTTCAATGTGGTCCGGGCGGGAGCCGCAACAGCCACCGATAATGTTCAGGAAACCGTCACGGGCAAAGCCTTCGATAATCTCGGCCATTTCCTCCGGTGTCTGGTCGTATTCGCCAAACTCGTTGGGAAGACCGGCGTTCGGGTGGGCGCTGACATAGGTTTCGGCTTTGGCCGCCAGTTCTACGACATAAGGGCGCAGGGCATCCGCCCCCAGCGCACAGTTCAGGCCAACGGAAATCGGGTTGGCATGGGCCACAGAGTTCCAGAAGGCTTCGGTAGTCTGACCGGAAAGGGTTCGGCCGGAAGCGTCGGTAATGGTGCCGGAAATCATGATCGGCAGCGTGATGCCACTGTCTTCAAAGTATTGCTGGGTGGCGTAGATGGCCGCCTTCGCGTTAAGGGTATCGAAAATGGTTTCGATCAGGATCAGGTCGCAGCCACCCTCGGCCAGGCCCTCGACCGCCTTGTAATAGTTGTCGACCAGGGTCTGGAAATCGACGTTACGGTAGCCGGGGTTGTTCACGTCCGGTGAGATGGAAGCGGTACGCGACGTTGGCCCAACGGCACCGGCCACAAAGCGTGGCTTGTCGGGATTTCTGGCGGTGTACTCGTCAGCAATCTCACGGGCCAGCTTCGCCGCGGCCACGTTCAGTTCCTTTGCAATCGACTCCAGCCCGTAGTCCGCCTGGGAAAGCTGGGTGGAGTTGAAGGTGTTGGTTTCGATGATATCGGCGCCGGCATCCAGATAGTCCGCATGGATATTCCGGAGCAGGGCGGGCTGGGTCAGGTTCAGGAGATCGTTGTTGCCCTGAACTTCCCGATCGTAGTCGGCAAACCGATCACCACGGAACGCCTTCTCGTCCAGTTTAAGATTCTGGATCATGGTGCCCATGCCGCCATCAAGGATCACAATGCGTTCCTGCAGGGCCTTGTGGAGCTGGTCGAGACGGGTGGTGCGATCGGTCATAGAATTACTTCCGGATGTCGTTAATAACGTTGTATCAATGTCAATGGCGCGGGATCATAGCAAAAATGCCTGAGCCCGTCTTAGTACGAATGACGATTATCAATTGCCTTTCGCAAATACCTGCCAATACGGGAAATTCATTACCCTGGTAAAGCCCGACTATTTTACTTGGTCTTTCATGTTCCCGCGAACTCCCTTAAAATAAACTCAAACTTTCAAACGGGTTGGTTGAAAACATGGCTCAGGTTACTGTGACAGATCCCGCACGGGATTATCTTGCACAACTTATCGAAAAACAGGACGTGGAAGGCATGGGTGTGCGTATATTCGTTACCCAGCCCGGCACCAAGAACGCCGAGACCTGTCTGGCCTACTGCCCGCCCAATGAAGTCGTACCCACGGACGAGCAGGTTGATCTGGACAAGTTCATCCTGTATCTGGATCACAATTCCGTACCCTTCCTGGAAGAGGCGTACGTGGATTACTCCAAGGACCAGATGGGTGGTCAGCTCACCATCAAGGCACCGAACGCAAAAGTGCCCAAGATTGATGACGACGCACCGCTTCCGGACCGCGTGAACTACATTCTGGCTTCCGAAATCAATCCCAATCTTGCTGCGCATGGCGGCGAGGTCTCTCTTGTCGAGATTGTGGATGAGTCCGTAGCCGTATTGCGTTTCGGCGGTGGCTGTCAGGGCTGCTCTGCGGTCAGTCTGACCCTGAAGCAGGGTGTCGAAACGACCCTGAGGGATCGCGTACCGGAAATCACTGCCGTTCGTGATGTAACCGACCACTCCTACACCGAAAACGCCTACTACCAGTAAGGCGATCGTTCTCCGGTGTACTGCGCCTCCTGTTCCTGGAGGCGCGGCACCCGCTCCAGACTGCCGCAATACCGTCACGATCATGGCTACACGGCCAATGTTGTGACATTTCAATTACTTCATCATTTGTCGCATACACAGAAACATCAGGCAGGTACTATCCTGACTGGCCGTTAACGGCATTATCACCGGCTTAAACGGATTACACTCTTACACCGGGGTTTCACTTGTTCGACGTTGCGCTTCTGTCCCTGCCACTCATGGCGGCCGTAGTGGGTTGGCTGACCAACTGGCTTGCCATCCAGATGTCCTTTTATCCGGTGCAGTTCATCGGCGTGGGCCTGGTTGGATGGCAGGGGGTCATCCCCCGCAAGGCCGAGAAAATGGCGCACATCTGCATCGACAGGACCCTCCAGCAGTTCGGCGATCTGAACGCCGTCTACCAGAAGCTGGAACCCCAGCGCATCGTTGAACAGGTTATTTCCCAGGTAACTCCGCGGATGGATGAGTATATTGATGAAGTCATGTACGAAATCCAGCCGGTTCTCTGGGACAACCTGCCTTTGTTTGTCAGAAACCGGATATACCAGTGGGCCCGGGAGCAGTTACCGTCCAGGGTAGAGGAGCTGGTTGAGGACTTCGGCGACGATCTGGATGAGCTGGTGGATCTGAAGGCCCTTCTCAGCCGGGAACTGGAAAAGCACCCGGATATGATGAACCGGATCTTCCAGCAAGCCGGCGCGGTGGAACTGCAATCGGTAATCAACCGCGGGGCGATTATTGGCGGAATCCTGGGAGCGGTACTGGTGCCTTTATGGACGCGCTACCCGGAACCATGGCTGCTGCCAGTGGGTGGCTTTGTGGTTGGTTTCGTGACCAACTGGATTGCGATTAATCTGATCTTCGCGCCACTCAGGCCCCGGCGTTTTCTGTTCTGGAAAATTCAGGGGCTGTTTCTGCGCAGGCAACCGGAGATCAGCGATGTCTGGGCAAAACTGGTGGCGGAAGAGCTGATTACCGTGGAGAAAGTCGCCGACGCCATGATCAATGGCAGTCATGGTGACAGAACCCGGGCGATCATCCAGAAGCACCTGCGGCCACTTTTGGACAACTCCGTGATCATGAAGCTGACAGCTCAGGTGACCATGGGCATGACGGGTTACACGGAGCTGCAGCGGGTCATGAACCAGAAGGCCGTATTGGCGACCTCTGATGTGTTCAGCGATCCGGCCTTCAACCGGGAGCGGGCACCGGTCGTCGCAGAAGTGCTGTCGGGCCAGATGAAAGCGCTAAAACCGGATGAATTCCAGGACATACTTCGCCCCGCGTTCCGGGAAGAAGAGGTGCAGTTGATGCTGGTGGGCGGTCTTTTTGGCGCCCTGGCAGGGTTGCTTCAGTTTCTGTCCCTGGCGGGTTTTTGAGACGGCCTTAAAGCCCTACAGACAATTCGTGGGGCGGGGTAGCCCGGCAATCCGGCAGGCGGTTTTTGCCGGTGTGCCGGGAAACAGCTGCATCAGATAAATACTGTTGCCTTTGTCCTCCCCAAGCGCCTCTTTGACAGCCTTCACGAACAGGCGGTTTGAGGGTGGCGACATTTCATGTTCTTTATAAAAAGACCGAAGAAACTGGATGATTTCCCAGTGTTTTTCGGTGAGTTCTACCTCATCTTCGGCCGCAATGACTGCCGCGACACCTTCGGTCCAGTCGAAGGCGTCTTCCAGAAAGCCTTCATTGTTTCGTTCTGGCATTGATTCAGACATCATGGCCTACCAACTGATTACCCGATTTGCCTCAAGTGAAAGCTCGACCATCCGGGCGAAGTCTACAAGTTCGGCGTTGCTGCCTTTGAACTCCCCAAGCCCCCGGGCATCAATGTCCGGCGAGAGCGCAAATACCTTGCCGGGGCCGGACAGATGTCCGGTTGCAAGAAACAGGACACCTCCGCCGGTAAGCAGCAGGCCATCATCCTCCGACACCATTTCAAGGCAGCGGGCCGCACGGGGGTGGTCCGGTGATTTGTTCAGTATGTGCAATGTCTGGATGGTAGCCATGATGGTTAACCTGCAAAAGCGGTGTGATCATAATCGTTGAGCAAAGCAGCGTCGGCATCCACCAGGGTCACGCCTTCTATAAGCGAGTTCTCATCCAGCCCATAGGTTTCGCAGGCGGCGCGGTCGGCCAGGATCGCCTCGATACCGAATATCGGCGCTGCTGACAGATTCTTCTCCACCGACTTCTGGCCGATACCGCCGGCTTCCTGATTCTGCCTCAGCCAGTTCACACCGGCTCCGGTGAAGAACAATGATGCCGGCTGGTCAAAGGCTGCAAGCGAGAACGCCATGTCCAGTGCTTCCCGCCCCGTCCACGCACCGTAGGGAGCCTGGTCAATCATGATCAGTGTGCTCATGGTCAGTCTCCGGCGTGGAAGTAGAGCGTGCGCGTGGATTTGATGCGTCCTTCAACCCATTCTCCGAGACCGGCAATCTCAAATGGCGTCCGGAGATTGGCTGCCGGCAATTCATAGCGTTTCTGTTCTGTTTCGTTCACCAGACCACGACGCAGCGCCGACGCAATACAGGCGACACCGGGAACACTGTGCTCGGAAAGAAATCGCGACCATTCTTCGGACCAGTTGGTCTCGTCAGAGGGCGGTGCGGACAATGCCGAGGCCAGATGGACACCGTCTCCGTAGAGAAATACCCGGTCAATGCGATGGCCGGCGGTTACCGCAGCCTGTGCAAAGCCAAGGGCAGTCTGGGGCGCCTGGGACGAATAGGGGGCGCCGGTGATTACCAGGGTGAAGGTTTCAGAAGCAGTTTCGGCCATGGGCTCTGTTCGTTGTTGATCTGCCGTGTACGGGGTTTCAGTTTACCGAAAGCAAAAACCCCGGCAACTGCCGGGGTTTTGAACCAGCTTATTCAGCCTGGTATCAATCTTCGCCACTGAACGCAGACAGCAGGTGCAGCAGGCTGACGAACAGGTTGTAGATGGATACATACAGACCCACGGTGGCAATCACATAGTTGCGCTCTCCACCTTTGATGATCTGGCTGGTCTCAAACAGGATCATGATGGACGCAAAGATGGTGAAGCCAGCGGACACCGCCAGATGAAGGGCAGAGCTCTCCATCAGGAAGGCCAGCAGCATGGCACCGATCAGCACGAATGCACCAGCGGTCAGGAAGCTGGACATGAAGCTGAAGTCTTTCTTGGTGATGATCGCTGTGGCAGACAGACCGACAAACGCAACGGCTGTCAGTGTCAGCGCCTGGGCGACAATCTGCGAAGCGCCGGCAGCCACGAAGGCACCGATGATCGGGCCCAGGGTGTAACCCATGAAGCCGGTCAGGGCGAACGTGGTCACGATGCCCCAGGGGCTGTTCTTCAGCTTATAGGTTGCGAACAGCAGGCCAATGTATCCTACAATAGTAATCAGGAAGCCCGGGTGGGTCCCGTTCATGTTCAGGAATGCTGTCAGCGCCGAGAAGGCGAGAGTCATGCCCAGCAACATGTAGGTGTTGCGCAACACCTTCATCGCATCATCGCTGATGCCAGTGGTCGCGCGCTCCGTCTGGGGAGTCGAGTAGGCTCCCTGAGAGTTCTGAACGCCGAATCGTCTGTCTTCCATTGTCATCTCCGTTTATAACGACTGGATACTGTGTCCCATAATAGTGTCAGATACGCAACTTTCAATCATTTACGACAGGAAACCGCCTCCCGGATTCCATTAAAAACCGTTAATGTTGAAAAATGCGGCGGGTTTTATGCAGAGCGTTGACAGCACAGGCAATTCCGGTATCATGCTCACCGCTGTCGCAATGGCAGCGAATGGAAAAACCGGTGGGCTGGCAGAGTGGCTGAATGCAGCGGTCTTGAAAACCGCCGAAGGTTAGTAGCCTTCCCGGGGTTCGAATCCCTGGCCCACCGCCATTTTTCCTCTCCCTCTTTTTCTCTCCAAAGCATTTCGTCTCCAGACAGATCGTCAAACCGTTTTGAAGCTGCGGTAATCCCTACTTGGTTCAGGGCGAGTCGATCCTCATTATCGAGTTATAGATCTGGAGGCCTCATTATGACCGACTCTCAAAAATTCCAGCCACGTGACAACAGCCCGAGTGAACGCAGGGACCGGAAATTCTCCGTGTCTGCCAATCGCGGCAAGGCAAGTCATAAAGTGCGCTACGTGGAGGCGGGCGGTGCAGCGGTCGATACGGAGGAGTGCGCCTTCTGTCAGTCTGTTCCGGATCTATCAGCAGACCCGTGGGAGAAGGGGGAAGACCGGAGCAGCTGATACCACTCCGGCACTGAGCCCGGGCCTGGTCAGAGATCCCGGCCCGGATAAATCATCTCTTTTTGCTCATCGGCTCGTTCTTGCCGCGCAGCCAGGGCCTCAGGCTCGTTCTTTGGCACCTGCCAGCCTTCCAGGTTTTCCTCGATCAGTTTCACCAGGGCTTCGATATGCCCCGGCGTGGCATTCAGCGCGGTGATATAACTGAATCCCTCGCCGCCGGCCTCCATGAAGTATTCACGGTTCTCCTCATCGATTTCCTCAATGGTTTCCAGGCAATCCGAAGAGAAGCCAGGGCAGAACACATCGATGGATTTCACGCCCTTGCCGGGCAGTGATTTCAGGGTTTCATCCGTGTAAGGCTTGAGCCACTCCTCCTTGCCAAATCGGGACTGGAAGGTGGTCATGTAATCTTCCTTGCTCAGCCCAAGCCGTTCTGCCAGCAATCGCGAAGTCTTGTGGCACTCACAGTGGTACGGGTCGCCCTTGGTCAGGTACTTGAGTGGAACCCCATGGTAGGAGAACACAAGCTTCTGATTGCGCCCGTGATTCGCCCAGTGCGCCTCGATATGGCGCGCCATGGCCTCAATGTATGGCGGATAATCCGGGTAGTGGGAAATAAACCGGAAATCCGGCAGCCAGCGCCGTTTGGTGAAATCTTTGGCGATGGCGTCGAAAGTGGAAGCAGACGTTGAGGCGGAGTATTGCGGATATAGCGGCAGAACCAGTAACTTCCGCACACCCTGTTCCTGCATCTCATCCAGAACCCGGGCAATCGACGGGTTGCCATAACGCATGGCAAACCCGACCACCACATTGGGGCCGTATTTGCGCTTGAGCGCCTCTCGGATGCCTTCGGCCTGCTTCGCGGTGTGAAGCAGCAGGGGAGAGCCTTCCGGTTGCCACACGCTGGAATAGGCTTCTGCACTGCGCTTGGGGCGAATGCGCAGGATAACGCCGTGCAAGATCAGCCACCACAAGGGTCTTGGTAATTCCACCACCCGTGGATCCGAGAGAAATTCAGCCAGGTAGCGCCGGAGTGCCGACGTGGTCGGCGCGTCCGGGGTACCGAGATTGGTTACCAGCACTCCCAGTCGGTCAGGCTGGTTGTGGCTGAAATTCTCTGAACCTTTGTATTGCATGCGGTGGATCCTGAACGTTGATTAGGCAGTTGGATTGTCAGCCTTTGTCGGCGGCCTGCTGAGCCATCCGTGGTGCAAGGCCGGAAATGTCGTAACCGGCGTTGCGCGCCTTGGTAAAGATTTCATTGGCTGACGTGTTTCGGGCCGCACTCAGTGCCCAGAGAACGGTGCAGCGGGTTCCGGAGCGGCAGAATGCCAGTACGGGCTTTTCGGCATCCCGGATCATTGGTGCAAAGCGGTTTACGTCGTCATCGGTGATGTTGCCCGATTCCACCGGCATATAAACCCATTCAAGGCCCTGTTCCCGGGCAGCCGCTTCAATATCAGCCATTGCCGGCTGGCCCGGCTCTTCGTGATCCGGTCGGTTTGCCACCAGGGTTTTGAAACCCAGCTTCGCGGCTTCTTCAACGTCGTCAACGGAAATCTGGGGCGCCACCGAAATAGTGTCGTCTATCTTTCTGATATCCATGGATGTCTTCTCCGAATCGGCTATTAAAGCTGCCGCCATAATGGCACAGCCTCGGGGCTGTGTCAGAGTGGCGGCAGGGAAATTAACAGAAACTACTTACGCTTTCGCGCGGTTGCGCTCAATCACTTCGAAGATGCCCATCCCCGCCACCATGGCTGCAACAAAGACCGCCGCCTTGGTTTCGCCGGCACCGAGTGCTACCAGCCCGGGTCCCGGACAGAAGCCGGCAATACCCCAGCCGACGCCGAACATCAGACCACCAAGGATCAGCCGCTTGTCGATATGGTTGCTGGTGGGCATTTTCATGTGGAAGCCGAGGAAGGACAGGGTACGTTTACGGGCAACGGCAAACGCGACCACACCTACCATGATGGCGCCGCCCATCACAAAGGCCAGTGACGGATCCCAAAGACCGGCGATGTCAAGGAAGCCAAGTACTTTCTCGGGGTTTGCCATGCCAGACACGATGAGCCCCAGGCCAAACACGAGACCGGCAAAGAGGGAAGCAAGGGAAAATTTCATGGCATCAGACTCCCAGAAGATGACGAATGACATAAACAGTGACAAACCCGGCACCCATGAAACTCAGGGTGGCAGCAAGGGAGCGAAGAGAAAGTCGGGAGAGGCCACACACACCATGCCCACTGGTACACCCGGAGCCGTATCGAGTGCCGACACCCACTAAAAGTCCGGCAATAATAAGTGCTGGGTAGCCCGCCTCGATTTCAATGGGGGGAAGTTCAGTGGCCAGTATCCAGACTGCCGGAGCACCGATCAGCCCGAGGAGAAACGCCAACCGCCAGGCGATATCGCCTTTTGCCGGTGAAAGAAGGCCGCCAAGAATTCCGCTGATGCCTGCAATCCGCCCATTCAGAAGCAGAAAGCTGGCGGCAGCGATGCCTACCAGAATGCCCCCCGCCAGCGCAGACCAGGGGGTGAAGTTATTCCACGCGATTTCAATCATTCGATACTCCCAAGGTTAACATTGGTTATTTTGGAATAAGCATATATCTGGGGGCAATAATACCAAAAAAAAGCCCGGCAAAGGATGCCGGGCAGAGGCGTGCGAGTAGTATCCATGAAAGACTTCCAGACAAACCGGCATCAGCAGGGACGCCGGTATTGGGAAGTATTGACCATATTTTGAACACTTCAAGCGAGAACAACTTTCGTTTGAAAACATTTTTTCATATTGGATACGTCTTTATACTGCGGCCTGTCATGGTGCGGCTTTCAGGCCGACTGAAATCCGCCCGAAGCTGTAATACAATAGGCCTTCAAGAGAAATATCCGTACCCCCGAGGTTGTTACATGTCTGATGAGAAAGACGATAAGCCGGAGAATGATCCGCAACTGGCGGCAAAAATCAAGGATTCTGCCCGCCAGATCTGGTTGGCGGGGCTTGGCGCCTACACCAAAGCCGAGGAGGACACCGGCCGCTTCTTCGATCGTCTCGTTCAGGAAGGTGAGCAGTTGGAGAACAAAACCCGGGGCGTGGTCGAAAAACAGATCAGGTCTGTTGAGGACCGGGTTGAAGGTGTTCGTGAACGTGCCACCGGCACCTGGGATCGGCTTGAGCACATGTTCGATGAACGGGTGTCCGGAGCACTGAGACGCCTCGGAATCCATCGTCGGGAAGAGATCGAATCCCTGGAGCGGAGAATCGAGGCCCTCGAATCGGAAATCGCTCGCCTGCGCAATCGCGCCGGCGACGATGAAGAGGAGTAATTCCGTCGCTCAGAGATAGTCCCGGCTCATCAGCCGGGCTTCTTCCCGGTGGCCTGGCTCAAGGTAGGGAAGGATCAGGTGCATCATCTGGTAGACCCCACGGCCCGGATCGACTGACTCCCTGTCATCCAGATGGGATAGGGTATCAAAAGCGCTCCAGTAACAGGCAGTTAGAGTCAACTGCACACACAATGACTCAAGTTCTTCCGCTTCAATCTCCATGAATCCCTGGCGCCGGAAACTTTCGCAAATGGTTCTGAAGGCGACCATTTTCTTCTTCTGGATGCGTTTGAACCTAACCTGCAATTGATCATATCTCGACAAAACGTTCACCAGATCCTGGTAAAGAAAACGGTAGCGGGCAACGGTCTCGAACAGCAGGTGCAGGAAAAAGCCCTGCTGATCGAGGCTTATGTCGGCGTCTTCCGGCACCGCCAGAAGATCCACCATATCATGCTCGTACTGGTCGAAAAGCTCCTCGACAATGTCGCCCTTGCTCTTGAAGTGGTAGTAGAGGTTGCCAGGGCTGATGTCCATCTCATCGGAGATCAGCAGCGTTGTGACATTGGGCTCGCCGACGCTGTTAAACAGCGCCAGGCTGGTGTCGAGAATACGGTCGCGGGTTTTGATTTTTTTCATGTCGCGCCGGGCCAGCTTCTAGAGTTCGAAGCTCGCCCAGACCGGACAGTGGTCGGACGGCCGTTCCATGGCGCGAATGTCGTAGGAAACACCCGCTTGTCGGGCTTTTGGCAGCAAACTGTCACTGGCCATAATCAGATCGATCCTGAGGCCTCGCTTGGGATCCCGCTCGAATCCCTTGCTGCGGTAGTCAAACCAGCTGAAGGTGTCTGCTTCCTCCGGGTGCAGGTGCCGGAACACATCGGTGTATCCCCGCGACTCTACCTGGCCAAGCCATTCACGTTCCTCCGGGAGGAAGGAACATTTGCCCGTCCGCAACCAGCGCTTGGCGTTGTCGGCGCCGATACCGATGTCCTTGTCGGTTGGTGAAATGTTCATATCACCCATAACCACCACATGGCCGCCGGCCTGCTTGAGCTCATCCAGGTAACGCATCAGATCAGAGTAGAACTTTTCCTTGGCAGGGAACTTCACCGGGTGGTCACGGCTTTCGCCCTGGGGAAAATAGCCGTTAATCACCGTCAGTTTTTCACCATTGACGGTGAAATGACCGGTAATCAGCCTGCGCTGGGAATCCTCGCCGTCCCAGGGGTAGCCTTTGACAACCTCTTCCGGCTCCGCCTTTGACAGCAGGGCAACGCCGTAATGGGTTTTCTGGCCGTGGAAATGCACGTGGTAGCCCAGTTCCCGTATTGCTTCCACCGGAAAGTCCTCGTCCTGAACCTTGGTTTCCTGGAGGCCGATAAAATCCGGGGCCAGGGCATCGATAACGGCCTCAAGCTGGTGCAGGCGGGTGCGGATACTGTTGACGTTGAAAGAGACGAACATCATTACAAAAACTCTCCGGCGTTGATTCCCGCCGGAGTTTAACACATTGGCCCCTCGGGTCTGCCTTGGCAGGGGCGACGGTTTCAGGGGGTCAGTTCACAATCCGGGGTGGTTTCCACGGAATAGCGGATGTGGGCAGTGTAATTTTCGTCCTGGTTTTTCCGGATATTGGTCAGGCCCAGATAGTCGGACAGTGAGCCAGAGTCGTTGTAACCCAGGACAATGGGGTCCACCAGGAACCTCAGCACCATGCCCGTCGGGCGTATCTGAACGACATGATCGGCATCCACCTGGTCGTTTTCGACCCGTTCCAGCACAAAGCCGTAGTGCTCGCCCCGGGTAGGCCCGAGAAACCGGAATTCCACAGGCTCGGCCGCGACCACGCTCTCCCAGTTCTGACGGACAAAGTTGTCGAATCCGGCGTCCACGACGGTATCGGAGGGAAATGCCACTTGGAAACGCTCCGAATCACCCTGGGGCGTCTGCCAGTCAATCACCAGCGTCTCCGGCTCGGGATAGGTGATCTCCATTTTTTCATCGAAGGTCGGCTGCACGAACTCTACCGTCGGGCGAAGCACTGAGGTTTTATATTCGAGCGTCTTGCTGGCGAACGATTCTTCGGAGTCCGGTTTGTGATAGGCCACTTGATGCTCTTGGGGCCGGAAGACCCCTTCCTCGCAGGTGCCATCAACGGAGTGGCGTTCCTCATAGAGGACTCTGCCGTCGTTCGCGGTAGCAGTGCCGGTAAAGCGGAAATCCTGTGCCAGGGCCGGCAGGGCAGTCGCCAAAAAAACAAAAGAAACAGACAGGCTTTCGTATCTCATCTCACCAGCTCCGGATAAAGCGTTTTACGTGCGAACAGGAGCAGCGGGAAAACAAACAGCCAGCCGAATGCGAGCGCAATCAGCGAGGGAATCAATTCCGGAAGTTGAACAGCCCCAAGCTGGCTTGCGGACCAATAGGCAAACGGCCCGGCGAAGGGCGCAAGCACGAATGGCAGCCACGCCTTCTTGCTGATCCAGTCCAGGGAATGACTCAGGGTGGTCATGAAGATGGCCCAGATCGCCACCAGCCAGGGTGGCGTCAATAATACCTGGCCAGAACCGTCGTCCAGAATACCGGTCCGAAACCAGATGCCGTCCAGAACAGAACCAACCACCGTGCCCAGGCCGATGAACTGCAATTCGGTCATCCGGTTCTGGCTGACCAGTAAAAAGTGCAGCACGAGAAATACCACCACGATCCCGGCCCCGATTAGCCCCGGGTAAAACACACAGGCAAACCAGCCCGCCTGGAACAGCAGGAAGTTCAATACGTTACGAGCCGTTTCTGACGCAATCATACGCTCAGGATATTCTCTCGTTTGTTGCCGGGCTTGGCGAAAACCAGCTGGGACACGCCGATGGCGCGCTCGCTGAAACCCGCCTCACAATAGGCAAAGTAGAAGTGCCACAGCCTCCGGAAAGCTTCGTCGTAACCCATGGATTCCAGCTTCTCCCGCTGGGCCATGAATCGGTCACACCAGTCGCGCAGTGTTCGGGCGTAGTGGAAACCGGTGTCTTCGGCATGGGTGAGCACCAGTTTGCTTTCCTTGCGGACCGATTCGAGGATGGCCCCGAACGAAGGAATAAAGCTGCCGGGGAAGATGAAGCGCTGGATGAAGTCCACATTCTTCAGGGCCCTCTGGTAGCGCTGTTCCGGCATATTGATGGCCTGCACGAGCGCCAGGCCATCGGGCTTCAGCAGAGCGCTAATCTGGGAGAAGTAGCTGTCCAGGAACTGGGGGCCAACCGCTTCGATCATCTCGATGGAGACGAGTTTGTCGAATTGGCCCTCAAGCTCGCGGTAGTCGTCGAACAGAAGCGTGATGTGATCTTCCAGACCTTCCTTCTGCACCCGTTCCTTCGCCAATTCCAGCTGTTCCCGGGAAATGGTGGTGGTGGTCACGTGGCAGCCGTAGTGCTTGGCCGCGTGAATCGCAAACCCGCCCCAGCCGGTGCCAATTTCGATCACCTTGTCACCCGGCTGGAGATCGAGCTTGCGACAAATCGTATCCAACTTGTGCACGGCGGCTTCTTCGAGTGTGGAGTCAGCACTTGGGTAGATGGCCGAGGAATACATCATGGTCGGGTCGAGGAACGTCTCGAACAGGTCGTTACCCAGATCGTAATGGGCGCTGATGTTCTTCCGGGAGCCTTCTTTGGTGTTCCGGTTCAGCCAGTGCAGGCCTTTCAGGGCGGGCTTTGTAACCCAGCTGAAACGGTCTTCGAATTCGTTCATGCGATCGACGTTGCGGGTGAAGAACCGGAGCAGGGCAACCAGATCGGGGGTAGACCAGTCACCGGCCACATAAGCCTCCGCTGCGCCAACGCTGCCGCCGGTCAGCAAGTCACGCCAGGTGCTGTGGTCATGGACAATCAGTTCCGCCGGCTGGTATTGGCTGTTGCCGTCTCCGAATACGAGGTCGTCAAAGCCGGATTCCTTCACCGTCAGTTGGCCTTCGCCGAGTAACCGGAGCTGCTGAATCACCAGGGTCCTCGCAAACCGGCTTAGGGCCGGCAGGCTGCCGGAGCCAGATGAGGTGTGTTCAACGGAAGTATTCACGTTCTCCATGAGCTTACCCTTCCACGAATCTTGTCATTGGTCTCGGAGCTGGTGACGTCCAGCCCGGCATCATCGTGCCCACGGCGGTAGGCATTATCGTCCTCGGGAAGTTTGTCCGGGTGGCTATAGAACGGTGCACCCTTGAGCTTGAGCCGGAGGGCATGCCAGTAAATGCCTGCCACAACCTTGAATGCCTCAAGCGGAAACTTTCGAAGACTTCTGTGCACATCTTTACGAGTGATAGGGGTGCGTTGGACTACCAGGGTGGCATCAAAATGTTTACGGCCTTCCTCCAGAACATTCATGTGGATTCTCAGCTCCGGACCCCGGAAACTGAATGTCCACTCGTAGTGCTGGTTCATGCCATTGAACGGCGACACATGAAAACGCTTGCTGAAGCCGAACTGCTCCGTGCGCCAACCCGCCTGGTTGGGTTCTGCCCCCGTGGTTTCGAGGCAATAGGCATGGCGATCGTGCCAGGGCGTGTTGGTAATCTGGGCAACGATGACTTTCGGCACCACGCCATCAGCGGGGCGTTCCCCGGCGCGGTAGCAGAAATAGAAACTGACCGGGTTGAACACATAGCCAAAGTAGCGGGGATGGGTAATCAATTCCACTTCCCCGTCCGGACGCCAGCCGGTGGCTTCCTCCACATGGTCGCGAACGGCAACCGACAGATCGTCTGTCTCCGGGCGGAAGTAATCCCTGCGCTTCAGGGACATCCAGTTGAAGCGTTCCAGCGAGAATAACGGGCTGACTCCGGCAACCTTGCCCCACTCATCGGTATCCAGGGCCAGCATGCCCGTGCTGTAGCTGAATTCATGTTGAACCGGGTACTTCCGTCTGTGCCGGACAGTACCCTCCAGCCACTGGCTGTTCATGGTCAAAGCTCCACCCCGAAGGCCTCGGTTACCCGCAAGGCACTGCGAACACCGTCTTCGTGGAAGCCGTTAAACCAGTAGGCGCCGCAGTAATGGGTGCGATTCTGGTTGCCGATTTCATCGTAGCGCTCCTGAGCGGCCACTGCGCCCAGGGTGAACACTGGGTGAGCGTACTCAAAGCGCTTGATGATCTTTTCGGGGTCGATATCGCGGCTGCGATTAAGGGTCACGCAAAAGGTTTCCGGGGCATCGTGGAAATTCTGCAGGATATTCATGTTGTAGGTTACAGACACAGGCTCCGTGCTGTGGGTCGGGATGAAATAGTTCCAGGCGGCCCAGGCGCGGCGGTTGTCCGGCAACACGCTGCTGTCCGTATGGAGCACCACATCATTATTCTGGTAGGCCATGGCGCCCAGGATATCCCGTTCCTTGTCGGTGGGATCTCCCAGCATGGCAAGCGCCTGATCACTGTGGCACGCAAAGATCACCTGGTCGAAATGGTGGTCCTCGCCCTTTACCGAGAGGGTAACGCCGGTTTCATCCCGGACCACCCTGTCGACAGGGCTGTTCAGGTGCATACCATCACCCAACCTGTACATCATTTTCTTCACGTACTGGGCAGAGCCTCCGGAAATTACCCGCCAGGTAGGGCGGTCGTCCACAGACAGCATGCCGTGATTGTTGAAAAACTGCAGGAAGAACCGGATGGGAAACTGTTCCAGGACAATCTCCGGCGCTGACCAGATGGCTGCACCCATGGGCACTATGTAGTAATTCCGGAAGTACCGTGAATAACCATTCCGGTTCAGGTATTCGCCTAGGGTTTCCTCATTGCTGATGTTACCCGCCTCGAGATCTGCTCGGGTTTCCTTGTTAAAGCGCAGGATCTCCCGCACCATTTTCAGGAACGGCAGGTTGAACAGATTCCGGCGCTGGGCAAACAGGGTGTTCAGGCTGGTGCCGTTGTACTGGAGGCCGGTGCTGCTGCAATCCACGCTGAAGCTCATGTCGCTGACTTCTGACGCAACTCCGAGCCGTTCCATCAATTTTATGAAATTGGGGTAGGTCCAGTCGTTGAACACGATAAAGCCCGTGTTAACCGGCCAGGTTCGACCGCCCGCTTCAACCTGCTCGGTGTTGGTGTGGCCGCCGGCATAGTCGCCCGCTTCAAAAACCTGAACCTCGTGCTTCTCGGCCAAGAGCCAGGCAGCCGTGAGGCCGGAAACGCCAGCCCCAATGACAGCAATTCGCTGACGTTCACTACTCATCCATTGTTTTCCTGTTCGGTGTTGCTTTTACGAGCCATGGAGGCCGACATGCGGTCGATCAGAGGCCGGGGAAGGGCGCCGAGAACTTTCAGCATCCAGGTGAAGCGCTTGGGGAAGGCAATTTCGTTCTTGCCACGGGCCAGGCCGCTGACAATCCGCTCAGCTGCATCTTCGGCAGAGACAAGGAAAGGCATGGGAAAATCGTTGCGGTCGGTGAGCGGTGTCTTGACGAACCCCGGCGAGACGACCACGACATCAATGCCTTCGGCAGCAAGGTCTGCCCTTAGAGAATGGGCGAAATACGTCAACGCAGCCTTGGACGCTCCGTAACCTTCGGCCCGGCCAAAGGGGAACCACCAGGCCGAGGAGCTGACAATCACCAGGGTGGCCGGTTGCCCCTTCGCTCTGGTGCGTCGCAGAGCGGGCAGGGCAATATCCAGGCACCTGGCCGTGCCAATCACGTTGGTGTGGATGTTTTTCTCGATCACATCGCTGCTGTAATGGGCAATCTCGAGGTATTCGCAGGTGCCGGCGTTGAGAATCACCATATTCAGGTCGCCGTGATTCTCGAGCGTCCCGGCAATGGCTTGCAGATCTTCCTTGCTGGTGGTGTCTGCCGCCGCAGGGATTATCCGCTCGGGTGCAACAGAGGCCAGTTCCTCGAGCGCCCCCTGGCGCCGCCCGGTAATAACAAGCCGATGGCCACCCCGGGCAAGCGCGCGAGTGACGGACTCGCCAATGCCTGAGCTGGCACCGGTTATCCAGATATTCGAGGTTTCCTGAAGTCGATCACTCATCCTGCCTGATCCTTGATCCAGCGAATGACCCTGCCAACGACCGGCAGGTTTTCGTAGAGCATTTCTCCCGCGTCGAAGTAATCGCGGTGGTAACACACCATGCCGTCCCGGATCTCCAGGTGGCTGATACCCTGTACCTGAACTTCACGGCCTTTGCGGATGCGCTTGTGACGCAGAACCATGACCCAGGGCAGGGCAGCGAACTCTCCCTCAACAACCGCTTCGCCAAATTCGAAGCGACAGGAGATTACGTTGGCATAAGCGCCCGCAAAATAATGGGTGAGTTCATCAAGCCCGTTCACCGTGCCAAGAGGATCCTGAAAGCGGATTTCCTCACTGTAGACCCGCGAAAGCTTGTTCAGGTTGCCTTTGTCCAGTTCGTTGAACAGCGCCCGGAAACTGTCCAGCGTTGCCGGCACAGCCGAATTACGCGTTCCTACTTCGATCTTTGAGGCGGTTGTCATTGCCTGCTCCTCCTCATTCTATCCAGTTCGCGTGTTTCTTCCTGAATATGCTTGGGTATCGGGTTCAGCTCCCAGATGATGCCCAGTTTGGACATCAGCCAGAGCCCGTACCAGGTGATGTCAATTTCATACCAGCGGAAGCCCTGGCGGACAGACTGGGGCCAGCGATGGTGGTTGTTGTGCCAGCCCTCGCCAAGAGTGATCAGGGCCAGCCAGAAATTATTCCGGCTGTCGTCGGATGTCTCGAAGCGGCGCTTGCCCCAGACGTGGGACAGGGAGTTGATCGAGACAGTGGCGTGGAACAGCACCACCGTTGAAATAAAGAATCCCCACACCAGCAATTGCAAACCGTTGGTGCCAAGACCCGGCGCCCAGGCGGCCAAAGCCTCACCCAGGGCGTAGATACCCACGGCCGCCAAGGCCGGTACGAGAGCATCGAAGCGGTTGATCAGTCTCAATTCGGGAAATTTGAGCCAATCACGGACCCGGCGTTCGTCGGTGGCGAAACCGGCGTCACAGGTGAACCAGCCCATGTGAGCCCACCAGAAACCGCCCTGGTGGGGTGAGTGGAGGTCTTTGACGTCATCGGAGTGTTGATGATGGTGGCGGTGGTGAGCGGCCCACCATAATGGTCCGCGCTGGGCTGCGCTGGCGCCCAGAACGGCAAAAACAAACTGGGCAGGGCGGCCGGTCTTGAAGGTCTTGTGGGCAAAGTAACGATGGTAGAATCCGGTGATTGCGAACATGCGCACGAGGAAAAACGCGATCGCAAACCCGATGGCGAAAGCGCTGGCACCGGTGTAGAACGCCAGCAGGCACGCCAGGTGAAGCGCTATGAACGGGATAACCCTTAAAAAATTGAACGATCTGGACGTTGTGTCGATGTGATCCGAACCCGCTTCGGAGTCGAACCATCTCAGAATGTTTGTAAGCCAATGCTGCATTCGGGTCATACCCTGATTGCCCTTTCTCTTTAATGGAACCTTGATCGCACAGTCAGCCGTGTTGCCAAAGCTGTTTCATGGGGAGTTGTACGATCTCACTACCGGAATTGGATGCACGATAATCCATGTTTAATCACACCTTTCATGCGCCACTTATACGCCGTATTGCCATTGTTGGTTCAGGCCTTGCCGGCCTGACAGCGGCCATCCAATTACAGGGGCTCGGCCATCGCGTCACTGTCTTTGAGAAAAGCCGGGGACCCGGTGGCAGGCTTGCAGCGAAACGGGTTACGGGCGGGTCGGCGGATGTGGGTGCACAATACTTCACCTCCCGAAACCCGGATTTTCTGCCGTTTCTCCGAAAATTTGCCGGCCCTGACAGCTTCGGACCTTGGCAAGGCCGGTTTGGTTTCCAGACGGAGGCAGGTCAATGGAAGCCGTTTCCCCAGGAGACCCGTTTCGTAGGCAAACCGCGTATGACCGCCATCAGCCGGGCGCTGTCCGAGCATGCCACGGTTGTCACGGAAACCCGGGTAGGCAAATTGGCCCGTAACGACCAGTCCTGGGCTGTCCTGGACACCGCCGGTGCTCACCTTGGCGACTTTGACGGGGTGATCATTACCGCGCCTCCGGCCCAGGCCCGGGATCTGCTGGCTGACAGTGGCCTCGACGCATTGGCGTCCCAGCTGGATGATCCCGTAAGCCGGGTTTTGCCGTGCTGGGCCGTGGCCGCGCACTTCCCGCTCTCGCCGTGGCCGCATCACGAAGGCATGCGGTGCCAGCACCCGGCCCTGTTCTGGGTTGCCAACAATTCCAGCAAACCCGGTAGGGACGATCATGGCCAGTGGTGGGTTCTGCACGCCAGCCCGGCCTGGACGGAGGAGCATGTGGATGCTCCCGCGGAGGAAGTGGCCGATAAACTCCTGGCTGCGTTCCAGGAACTTACGGGCTTCGAAACCGGGCCAGATGAGGTTGTCACTCATCGTTGGCTTTATGCCCGCTCCGAAGGGGGCGAGCAGCCCGGCCACCTGTGGTTCCCAGACTATCACCTTGGGCTGGCTGGCGACTGGCTCAGCGGTGGTCGCGTCGAGGGTGCGTTCGACAGCGCCTGCGGACTGGTTGCCGAACTCAATGCCGGGTCTGCTACTCAGTGAGCGATTCCTGGCTGCCGGTGGTGACATCCGGGCGAGTGTAGAAATGGGTGATGGTGCCGTCGCTGAATTTGCTGAAAAACGCGCTCACATCGGTGATCTTCTTCAGTGAACGGGAGCGGTGAATGGGCTCGCGAACCAGTACCTTGATACCGTTGAAATTGTCCTGAATGTTCGAGAACCGCGCCCGCATTGAGCAGGTCACCACCTGGGCCGGGCTGAGCGAAAGCTCGCCGGCCAGCCAGGTACTGTGCCGTTCAATGCCCCTGGCTGAGAGGTCTTCCCGGGTATCCAGATGGTTCAGCTTCACCCGGTTCACAATACAGAACGAGAAGCTCTTCGGGTGTTTGCGGGCCACCTTCCTGAATGCCTCCCAGAAGAAGTTGTCGGTGAGCTCCGCAAAGAAGGTCATATCACTCAGGCAGGTATCCACCCATTCAAAATTTTCCGGGTCATCGAGCACTTCATTGATCGCTTCCCGAAGCAGCCAGTCAAAGCCGAGAGCGGTCTTGTGGGCGTACACTTTCCGATACATCTGGTGGCGGCTGTAAACGAAGTCTTCGAGCGCACCCAGGCCCTTCTGGGTGATGGCCAGCCCCAGCCAGGGTTCGGACACATCCCAACCGAAACGCAGGTTACTCAGCAGGTGGTCCAGATTGAAGCCGCCTATGGTTACCGACGAGTGGAAGCCATCCCGCAACATATAATCGGCCCGATCGGCATCAATCTCCCCGGATACAATTGAAGACAGCAAATCCATCACCAGACCGGGGATGTTGTCACTCAGCGGCGAACCCGACGCCGCATCCTCACCGGCAATGAATGCCCAGAAGGTTCGGGCATGGCGACAGAAGGTCTCGCTGGGTTTCACTTCGGTAGTTTCCATGATGCCGATAACATCCCGGGCATAAAGACCGGCGCTTTCCAGATCCACTGCCATCAGCACGTCGTGCGCGACCCGCACGGAGTAATGCTCGTGTTCCAGTTCATCCGGCTCCTCCGGGTGGTAGGCGGAATAATCCACGCCCCGCCAGAGATCCCGGAATCGGCCGGGCCTCGACATCAGTTCCCGAATGCGTCGAGCCTGGGTGAACTGGTGGGAGAAGCTTGAATGGCCACTGTCGTGTAACAGGCAGCCCAGCCGGATGGTTTTGGCCAGGTAGTCGATGGCGTCAAGCTGGCTCAGGCTCAGGTCGGTTTGTTCGCTCAGTTGGCGTTCCCTGAGGTAGGCGTCAATCATTGACCGGAACATCCGGGTGCCTACGTGCATAACACCAATGCTGTGAAGGAATCGGGAATGGGTTGCGCCGGGAAAGACCAGGCTCAGGATGTCGTTCTGGCAGATGTTGCGCAGTCGCTGGAAAAGCGGATGGTCAATCACCTGAATCTCGTGCCGGTAAAGTGGAATACCACCGTGAACCGGATCCATGATCAGCTTGTCATAGGCTCCGAGAAGATCGTTAACGGCACGTCGCATCAGATGGAATCTCCCAATTTCATGAAACTGGCCTTGTTATATCACAGGGGCGTGCCAGAATAGGCTTAACAAAGCCAATTTATCGTTTATCGCTGGTAGTTTAGGGCAGTCGCCATGACCTCGCGCACCGAGCGCATACTTATAATAGACGCCGATGAAAAGGCCCGTATGGATCTCGCCCGATACCTCGAAGCGAGGGGCTTCTATGTAACGGGATACCCGGATCTCGCCGGCGCCAAGGCACTGTTTGACGATAACATTCCCGACGTCATCTTTGCAGATCTGTCACCGGAGGCCATCCGGGACCTTGCCAACCGCCTGGAAGAAGCCGAAACCTTCACCCCGATCGTCGCCTGTTCATCGAGCGAATCCAGTGCCGATGTGGTCAGTGCGCTTCGGGCCGGGGCTGCGGACTTCGTGCTCAAGCCCTGCAACGACGACAAGGGCGCCCTGGATGACGTGCTGGGAAAGCTGTTTGACAGGGTGCGGGTCAACCGGCTTAACCAGCTGTACCGGCAGGAACTGGAAGAGGCAAACCGGGATCTTCGGGACGGCATTGCGGAGCTGAGGGCAGACCAGCGTGCCGGCCGGAAAGTCCAGCTAAGGATGCTGCCTGAACACGAGCAGGTCATGAGTGGGCTGCACGTAGACCACATGATCAAACCATCGCTCTATCTGAGCGGTGATTTCCTGGATTACTTCCGAATTTCCGACGACAAGGTTCTGGTCTACATCGCGGATGTATCAGGCCATGGCGCAAGTTCCGCGTTCGTGACGGTTTTGCTGAAAAACCTGACAAACCGGCTGCAACGCAACCTGCGCCGCGGTTCCAGTGAGGACATTCTGTATCCGGATAGATTCCTGGAACGGATTAACTCGGAACTGCTTGATACCGGTCTCGGCAAACACGTAACCGTGTTCGTTGGCATTATTTGCCTGAGTGAGCGTAAATTGAATTACGCGGTGGGTGCACACTTTCCAATGCCCATTCTGTCCTTCGAGGGAGGAGAGACGGCTTTTCTCGAGGGTAGCGGGCTGCCGGTGGGGCTTTTTGAGACCCCGGAGTGGGAGGTGTACGAAGTACCCCTGAACAAGCCTTTCCACCTGACCCTGTTTTCGGATGGAATTCTGGAGGTTATCCGCGAAAAAGGTCTGGATGAAAAGGAGCGGACACTACTTGAACTCGTATCAGGAGGTCGTCACACTATCGCCTCTCTGAGCGAGGCTCTGAACCTCGATCAGATCACAGAGCTGCCGGACGATATCGCTATCGTGTCGGTAACTGATACCATAAACGGATCAGATAACACCCCGTCGAAATAGTGGCAGTGTGAAACATGGCTGGTTACAAGATCCTGCAAGCTGAAAAACAGGGCATTTATGTCCTGAAGTTTATCGGGGAAATCCGGCTGAACCTGTGTTCGACGCTGGACAATCTGGTTGAGTCCATCACCCAGGACCCACAGTTCAAAACCGTGGTGGTCGATCTGACCGAAACCGAGATCATCGACAGCACCACGCTCGGTCTGCTGGCGAAAATAGCCATGGCAGCCCAGAAACAGAGCCATTTCCTGCCCACGCTGATTTCGACCAACCCTGACATTACCCGCATTATCACTTCCATGGGCTTCGACAAGATTTTCATTATTGTCCGAGAACCCGCGTCCCGTATTGAAGAGCTTGAAGAAATACCTGTACTCAGGGCCAGCGAACAGCAGGTTCGGGATAAGGTTCTCGATGCCCACAAGGTGCTGATGGGCCTGAACAACCGAAACAGGGAAGAATTCAAGAATCTGGTGCGCGCTCTGGAATGCGAAGAGCCCGGTTAACGCCTCCTGCCTTTTGAGCGCGGCGCAGCCGGTTTCACACCCGATCTGACAAACGGAAGAACTATGTCTGAACAATCGACGCCTCGCGATACTGAGGCACGCGGACCGGTGCATGATGTAGCGGTTCTGGGCGGTGGCAGCTTTGGCACCGCCATGGCGAAGGTGCTGGGTGAGAACGGTCACCGTGTGCACTTCTGGATGCGCGGTGAGGCCCAGGCCGAGGAAATCCGCACCACCCGCATTAACAGCCGCTATATGCCAGGCATTGAGCTGGCCGGAGATATCCAGCCCACCACCGATCTTGCGGATGCGGTCAGCAAGGCTGAAATCGTGTTCGTCGCCATTCCCAGCAAGGCCTTTCGGGCCGTAATCCGTGAAAACTGCGATAAATTCCGCGATGACCAGATTGTTATCAGCCTGACCAAAGGCATTGAAGAGCACGGCTTCAAGCTGATGAGCGAGATTCTCCAGGAAGAAATTCCCCGCTGTCGGATTGGCGTTCTCAGTGGCCCCAATCTGGCGGGAGAAATTGTAAACCGCGACCTGACTGCCACCGTTATTGCGGCCAAGGATCCGGATGTGCGCCGCGCCGTTCAGGATCTGCTGGGCTGCGAGTACTTCCGGGTTTACGCCAATGTCGATGTGTATGGCGTGGAACTTGCCGGGGCGCTGAAGAATATTTACGCGATTGTCGCCGGCCTCGCATCGGCCCTGGAGATGGGGGAGAACGCCAAGGCCATGCTGATTACCCGGGGCCTTGCAGAAATGAGCCGGTTTGCCGTCAGCCTCGGTGCCAACCCGATGACCTTTATGGGGCTGGCGGGTGTTGGCGACCTGATAGTCACCTGCACCTCGTCCAAGAGCCGTAACTTCCGAGTGGGCTTTGCCGTTGGGCAGGGCCAGAAGCTGGACGACGCCGTTGCAGATCTTGGGCAGGTTGCAGAAGGTATCTATACCCTGAAGCTGGTCAAGGAGAAGGCCGAGGCGATTGGCATCTACATGCCGCTGGTTCGCGGGCTTTACGAAATCCTTTACGATAATGCGTCAATCAAGGCGGTGATCAACAGCCTGATGATGTCGGTCCAGAATTCCGACGTAGAGTTCATATTGCCGCGTACCATCAGCCAGTAGAACTGCCCGGAAACGCCTTAGAGGGTCTACAAGGAGAAGGTCTTTGCAACTGCTCATCATGCGTCACGGCGAAGCTGGCTGGCATACCCTGGATCAGGAGCGTGAACTGACCGAATCCGGCCGGCTGGGCGTTGCCGAGGTTGCTGCCCGCATCGCCGAGTCGCCCTGGCGGCCAAAACTGATCTGGAGCAGCCCGTATGTGCGGGCCCGGCAAACGGCTGCCATTGTCTCCGAGATCCTCAATTGCCCCGTTGAGGAAAAGATGTTCATCACTCCGGATGACGATCCCGGCGAATGTCTCGATGCGCTTATTGAGTATCACGATTCGCCATTGATGATTGTCTCCCACATGCCCCTGGTCGGCGGCCTGGCAACCCTCCTGGTAGACGCCCACCGCCGGGGCATCCCGTTCATGACCTCCCAGGCTGTGATGCTTGATATGCCGGTGGTTGGCCCGGGCTGCGCAGACTTGAAAGCGCAGTTTCTGCCCTGATACTTCCGTTTACCGATTTGTGAATCCTCCAATTCGAGCCTGACTATGTACAGCTTTCCGATTGACTACGTGGAGCCGGTGTTCCGGCCACCCAGTGAAGCCAAGTCACTGATACTGCCGGTGACCAACGGCTGCTCCTGGAACAAATGCACCTTCTGCGAGATGTATACCCAACCGCAGAAGAAATTCCGGGCCCGCAAGCCTGATGACGTGCTCAAGGATATCCAGAACGCCGCCCGTAGCCTGGGTGGCGTGCGCCGGGTGTTCCTGGCGGATGGCGATGCCATGGTGTTGCCTACCCGTCGTCTGCTGGAGATTCTCACGCAGCTACGTGAGGCGTTTCCGGACCTCCAGCGGGTGTCCAGTTACTGTCTGCCCCGCAATCTTGCAAAGAAATCCGTGGAGGAGCTGGCCCAGTTGAAAGAAGCCGGCTTGCAGATTCTGTATGTTGGCATGGAATCCGGTGACGACGAGGTTCTGCGCCGCGTCAACAAGGGCGAAACCTGGGAATCCACCCGCTCGGCGCTGGTGAAGATTCGGGAGGCCGGCCTGACCAGTTCCGTGATGGTGCTGAACGGGCTCGGAGGTGAGAGCCTCTCGCGCCAGCACGCGATCAATACCGCGACACTCTGCAACGAGACCCAGCCGGATTATCTGTCCACGCTCGTGGTCAGTTTTCCCCAGGGGGAGGAGCGTTTTCGGGAGGGCTTCGGTGATGATTTCACCCCACTCTCCCAGCAGGGGCTTTTCGAAGAAATTCGGCTTTTCCTTGAGCACCTTGAACTCGACAAAACCATCTTCCGCAGCGATCACGCCTCCAACTACCTGGTGCTGAAAGGGACCCTTGGTCGCGACAAGCAGAAAATGCTGGACCAGGTTAACCTGGCTATCACCAATCCGGGCGCAGCGCCGCTTCGTGCGGAGTGGATGCGCGGGTTGTAAATCATTGAACCGGGAGCCACGGTTATGAGCATGAATCCGGAAAATCTTGCTAAACAGGTGGAGGAAACCGTGAAAAAACCCGGTAACCCGCCAATTGATCAGTGGAACCCGGAGCTGTCCGGCGATATGGATCTTCGTATCAGCCGGGACGGCCAGTGGATCTTCAAGGGCGAGCCCATGGCTCGCGAAGCAATAGTGAGGCTGTTCTCCACCATTCTCCGCCGGGAAGAGGATGGCGACTACTACCTGGTGACGCCCGTTGAAAAATGGCGGATTCAGGTTGAGGATACGCCGCTGCTTGCCCATTCGCTCCAGGTAACCGGAGAAGGCGACAGGCAGGTCATCTCATTGACCACCAACGTGGGCGAGACGCTGGAGATTGGCCAACACCATCCTCTGGAAGTTGGAACCTATCCGGGCTCCGAGGAACCGCGTCCCGTCGTACAGGTACGCCACGGGGTCGAAGCCCGACTGGTAACCGCGGCCTATTATGACCTGGCGGAGCATGTGGTGGAGCGAAACGAGGACGGCCATCCGGTTCTGGGCGTTTTTAGTCACGGAATTTTCTACAAAATCGGGAAGGGTGGTTGAAAACCCGTACCGCGGCCCCAGAATTACGGTAGAAAACGCACTAACTCAGTTGTTAAACTGTGTTTTCATACTTGTTATGAGCCTGGCTCTCTAACGAGGCCCGGTGGTCGTTAGTCCCTCTGTGCAGTCTGGCTGTTCACGATCACTTTCGATTGCCTAAATCAATTAAACAGTCATTGCGACACGCAAGGAGATCACATGGCCCAACCTCGTGTTGTCACCATCCATTACACGCTCACCAACGATCAGGGAGAGCAGCTTGACTCCTCCCGTGTAGAAGGTCGTGAGCCTCTGTCTTACCTGGAAGGTGCACAGAACATTATCGGTGGACTGGAAAGTGCACTGAACGAAAAGAACGCAGGCGATCAGGTTAAGGTTTCTGTAGAACCTGCTGAAGGCTACGGCGAAGTTAACGAAGAGCTGATCCAGCCGGTTCCGCGTTCTGCATTTGAAGGCGTTGATACCATCGAGCCGGGCATGCAGTTCCAGGCGCAAACCCCGGGCGGCCCCCAGGTTGTTCGCGTGGTTGAAGTTGGCGACGAAACCGTCACCATCGACGCCAACCATCCGCTCGCCGGCCAGACTCTGCACTTCGACGTAGAAGTGGTAGAGGCTCGCGACGCGACTGAAGAAGAGCAAGAGCACGGCCACGCTCACTAAGCTTTTCTGAAGCGCAACGAAGAACGGCTCCCGAGGGAGCCGTTTTTTTATGCCCGGAGATAATCGTGTCGGATTACGGCTGCGCCTAATCCGACCTACAAAAACACACTTCGAAGCCTCACCCCAACCCCGTAGGTCGGATTAGGCGCAGCCGTAATCCGACAACAAAAACCACCCCAAGCGCACTTCAAACCAGTAGGTCGGATTAGGCGAAGCCGTAATCCGACAACAAAAACCACCCCAAGCGCACGTCAAACCAGTAGGTCGGATTAGGCGAAGCCGTAATCCGACGACAAAAACCACCCCAAGCGCACGTCAAACCGGTAGATCGGATTAGGCGAAGCCGTAATCCGACAATCCGAATCCAAAAAAAACGGCCCGCGAGGGGCCGTTTTTATCACCGGAATCCGAACTTACATATTCGGATAATTCGGTCCACCGCCGCCTTCCGGCGTCACCCAGGTAATGTTCTGGGCAGGATCCTTGATATCGCAGGTCTTGCAGTGAACACAGTTTTGGGCGTTGATCTGGAAGCGCTTGCCGCTGCCATCATCCTTCTCGACAACTTCATACACACCAGCAGGGCAGTAACGCTGCGCAGGCTCGTCGTATTTCGGAAGGTTATCGCGAATCGGAAGCTCCGGATCGGTCAGCTTCAGGTGTACCGGCTGGTCTTCCTCATGGTTGGTGTTGGAAATGAACACCGAGGACAGACGATCGAAGGTCAGCGTGTTATCCGGTTTCGGATAGGTCACCTTCTTGCACTCGGCCGCCGGCTTCAGGGTGGCGTAGTCCGGAGTGGTATCGTGGAAGGTGATCGGCAGGCTGCCACGCAGGATGTTCTGCTCGAAGAAGGCGATAGCACCGCCAACCACGTTACCGAACTTGTGCATGGCGGGACCGAAGTTACGCTCGGCGTACAGCTCCTTGAACAGCCAGCTGTCTTCGAACTTCTTCTGGAAGCTGGTGATTTCTTCACCGCTCTTGCCGTCCTTGAGCGCCTCGAAAACCGCTTCTGCACCCAGCATGCCGGATTTCATGGCGGTGTGGGAGCCCTTGATCTTGGAGCCATTCAGGGTGCCGGCGTCACAGCCCAGCAGCAGACCGCCCGGGAAGCTCATCTTGGGCAGGGCGTTGTAGCCGCCTTTGGTGATGGCACGGGCGCCATAGGAAACGCGCTTGCCGCCTTCCAGGTGTTTCTTGATCTCCGGGTGCAGCTTCAGACGCTGGAATTCCTCGAACGGGCTCAGGTGCGGGTTGCTGTAGGACAGATCGGTAATCAGGCCCACGTAGACCTGGCCATTCTCCAGGTGATACAGGAAGGAACCACCGGTGGAGCCGGTCTCCTTCAGCGGCCAGCCGGTAGTATGAACAACCAGGCCCGGCTCGTGTTTGGCCGGATCAATGTCCCACAGCTCCTTGATACCGATACCGTAGTGCTGGGGATCCTTGCCTTCATCCAGGTTGAACTCGTTGATCAGGCGCTTGCCCAGGTGACCACGGCAGCCTTCGGTAAAGAGGGTGTACTTGGCACGCAGTTCCATGCCCGGCATGTAGCCGTCTTTCTCGGAACCGTCACGGGCAACGCCCATATCGCCGGTAATAATGCCTTTCACCTGGCCATCCTCAACGATGGTCTCGGAGGCGGCAAAGCCGGGATAGACCTCTACGCCGAGCTGCTCGGCCTGTTCGGCCAGCCAGCGGCACAGGTTGCCCAGGCTGATGATGTAGTTGCCATGGTTGTGCATGTTCTTGGGCACAAACGCATTGGGGATCTTGGTGGCGCTTTCCTGGTTCTTCAGCAGGAAAATGTCGTCGCGGGTAACCGGGGTGTTCAGCGGAGCGCCTTTCTCTTTCCAGTCCGGGAAGAGTTCGTTGAGGGCAGTGGGCTCGAATACGGTACCGGCCAGAATGTGCGCGCCGATCTCAGAACCTTTTTCTACCACGCATACGGTGAGTTCCTCGCCAGCTTCCTGCGCCAGCTGCATGACACGGCATGCTGCCGACAGGCCCGCCGGGCCGCCGCCGACGATCAGAACATCAAATTCCATCGATTCGCGTTCCACGTTGGTCTCCTCAAACATCTTTAATGGGAATTATATGCCCGCAGGCCAATTATTCTGGCCGCCATCTTACCGGTAAAACCGCTTGTAGACGACCGCCCCAAGCCGTTTGTCCCGGCTTGCATAACCAAAAGGATACCGTATTTGAAGAATCAAACAAACGTTTGTTTGAAATTCGCTCTGTCCTTTGGCATTGTAAGAGCACACTGAAACATCGTGTGTTTTGAGTCGAAATCTAGTATCGTCTCATTGCCGTCCCCGGTCAATACCGGGGAATTGGCTGAAAGTTCAGTCCTGGCGCGTCGTTTGAGGCTATTGATTCTGCTGAGTGTTGCCTCCATCATTAGTGCGCATTGAATTTCGGCAGGCTCTGCGCGAGGACTGCAAGTCATAAACCCATCGTAGAAGAACGAGGAATCTATGAAGGTTCTGGTCGCTGTAAAACGAGTAATCGACTACAACGTAAAGGTGCGCGTCAAGCCGGACAACACCGGTGTTGACCTCGCCAACGTCAAGATGGCAATGAACCCGTTCTGCGAAATCGCGGTTGAAGAAGCCGTTCGCCTGAAAGAGAAGGGTGTTGCCAGTGAAATCGTGGTGGTATCCATCGGACCGAAGGCCTCCCAGGAGCAGATCCGTACTGCGCTGGCTCTGGGTGCTGACCGTGGTATCCACGTCGAAACCGACGAGGAGGTTCAGTCTCTCGAAGCGGCCAAGCTGCTCAAGGCTGTTGTTGAGAAGGAAGAGCCAAAGCTGGTTATTCTTGGCAAGCAGTCCATCGATTCCGACAACAACCAGACCGGCCAGATGCTGGCCGCGCTGACCGGCATGGGTCAGGGCACTTTCGCTTCCGAAGTGGTTGTTGAGGGCGACAAGGTTAACGTAACCCGTGAGATCGACGGTGGTCTGATGACCGTTGCCCTGAATCTGCCTGCGGTTGTTACTACCGACCTGCGTCTCAACGAGCCGCGCTACGCTTCTCTGCCGAACATCATGAAGGCGAAGAAGAAGCCGCTGGACAACATGAGCCCGGCCGATCTGGGTGTCGACATCGCTCCGCGCCTTTCCACCCTGAAGGTTGAAGCGCCTGCTTCCCGTCAGGCGGGTGTGAAGGTGGCCGACGTTGCCGAGCTGGTCGATAAACTGAAGAACGAAGCGAAGGTGATCTAAATGAGCATCCTTGTAATTGCTGAACATGACAACAGCAGCCTGAAACAGGCTACCCTGAATGTTGTAGCGGCTGCCAAGGCCATCGGCGGAGACATCGACGTACTGGTTGCCGGTGAGAACTGTGGGGCCGTTGCTGAAGCAGCTGCCAAGGCCGAAGGCGTTAACAAGGTACTGGTTGCCGATAACGCTGCTTATGGTCACTTCCTGGGTGAAAACCTGGGTGAGCTGGTCGCCGAAGTAGGCAAGGGCTACAGCCACATCCTGGCCGCCGCCGGCACCACCGGTAAGGACTTCATGCCGCGCGTTGCTGCGCTGCTGGACGTTGCCCAGGTGTCTGACATCATGCGCGTTGAGTCCGAAGACACCTTCGTTCGTCCGATCTACGCCGGTAATGCCATCGCTACCGTGAAATCCAGCGACAGCATCAAGGTTGTTACCGTTCGTCCGACCGCGTTCGATCCGGTTGCCGCTGAAGGCGGTTCCGCTTCTGTTGAGCAGGTTGATGTGGTTAAAGACGCAGGCCTGTCTTCCTTCGTGAGCGAGCAGAAGGCCGAGTCTGACCGTCCGGACCTGGCCAGCGCCGGTATCGTAATCTCCGGTGGCCGAGGCATGCAGAACGGCGATAACTTCAAGATGCTGGAGCAGGTTGCTGATCTGCTGGGTGCCGCCGTTGGTGCATCCCGCGCCGCTGTCGACGCCGGTTTCGTACCGAACGACATGCAGGTTGGCCAGACCGGCAAGATTGTTGCCCCGCAGCTGTACGTTGCCGTAGGTATTTCCGGCGCCATCCAGCACCTGGCCGGTATGTCTGACTCCAAGGTGATCGTTGCGATCAACAAGGATGAAGAAGCGCCGATCTTCCAGGTTGCCGATTACGGCCTGGTAGCGGACCTGTTCGAAGCGGTTCCGCAGTTTGAAGAAGAGCTGAAGAAAGTTTTGTAACTTTCTGGTTGGCTTGAGAAAAGGCACCTTCGGGTGCCTTTTGCGTTGGGTGAAACCAGAATACCTGCCATGATACCCGGCCCCGACTGTTGAACCGGATACACGAACCATGACGACGATGCCGTTTGATGCATTAGCCTGCCCACTAGATGGTTGCCCGCTTACCCCCAGTGAAAAGACCTGGCGGTGCGAGAATGGGCACAGTTTTGATGTTGCCCGGCAGGGCTATGTGAATCTCTTACCGGTTCAGAAGAAACGCACCCTGGACCCGGGTGACAGCAAGGAAATGGTCGCCGCCAGACAGCGGTTCCTGAATGCCGGCTTCTACACAAAAATCGCAGAAGCGGTTAGCGATCGGGCACTCAAATCGCTGACGAATGACGGGACGGGCTCGGTACTGGACGCCGGTTGCGGAGAAGGCTATTACCTCCGGCACCTGGCAAGCCTGGCCGGCGACACAGATCTTTCGATGATTGGCGTCGATATTTCGAAATGGGCGGTGCTGGCAGCGGCCAAACAGGACAAACGGACGCGGTGGGTTGTTGGCAGCAACGCAAACCTGCCGGTTCTGCCGGAATCACTGGATCTGGTGCTGTGCCTGTTTGGTTTCCCGGTCTACGGCGAATTTTCCCGGGTGCTCAAGCCCGGCGGGCAGATAATCCAGGTGGATTCCGGTGCGGATCATCTGCGGGAGTTGCGGGAAATCATCTATCCGGAGCTTAAGCCGCCGGCAGACGCTGAGAGTGCAGCCCCCGAAGGCTTTCGGCACCTGGATTCAACCGTGGTACGTTTCCCGCTGACTCTTCCAGACCAGAACAGTATTGCTGATCTCCTCGCAATGACGCCCCATCTGTACCGGGCCACCTCCGAAGGTCTTGAGAAGGCCTCGGCGCTCGACTCACTGGAAGTGACCGTCGACGTGGTTCTGAAGCGTCTGGAAAAAGCCTGACCGCCGAGATTCATTCAGCGCCGTTAGAGCCCTCAGCCTTTCCGCGCTTGCGGGACGCGAGCCGCTTTTCAGCTTTGCCAATGATCAGGGTGTCGGCAAGGATATGCAGCGCCTTGTTGGTGGTGCGCACGGTTCGGTAGATCTGCTGGCTGGTCTGGTCATGGGTGGCCCGCGCTTTACGGGCCGTCTGCCGGAACTCCTCATCCCTTGAGACCAGATCAATCAGCCCGAACGTGGTATTTGAGATCGCCTTGTGGAGTTTCTCCACTGCGCTGGCACCGCCAGAGACGGAATCCTCCAACAGTCGGGCACGATTTCTCACTTCCAGCAGGTCCATCCGGCTCTTCTGGATAGCGCTGTGAGCCGCCATCCGATGAGAATTCAGAATCCGGGCCTCACGTCGGCAGAGCAGCAGTTGCCAGTAGGCAACGCAGAACCCGCTCAAGGCTAGCAGCAGCAAGGCAACGATTACCGTAGTCATCATCCTGCACTCCCCAAAAACATCCCGAACGCCGTACTCATCGATATTCGATCTGCATGTCCACGTCTATTTCACGTTCTGTCATCTCAGCTTCGAGCTCTTTCATCACTTCCTGATACACCATCTTGCGGACCATGACGGGCAGTTTGTCAGCCAGCACGCGCGCAGAGCGCGATTCCCGCTTCGCCAGGGCAATCGGATCCAGCACCCGCAGCGTAATAACCAGCTCCGGTTCCTGCTCGGAATCTGCGATATCGTCGTTCTCCATCATTCGCGCGATCACTTTGCGTTGTTCAAGAACCTGCCAGCAAACAAAAACGCTGAACAGGACAAGCAGGATGCTCAATACCAGTAAAAAGGTGATCAATTCGAACCTCCGGAAATCGTTTCGTGCACTGGCTCGCAGTGTGCACCAGGAAGTGTGACAAACGATTGGCCGTGACGACGGATTCAAGGGCGCGGTCAGGAAAGTAGAACGGGCGCTCAAAACTGTTAAGATCGGTTGCAGTTGTTAAATGAGCTACGCAGAATCAACGAGTTAAGGCCAATTATTCATACCAACAGAGGATTGTTCATGGTTTGGTTCAAGGCGTTTGCAAGTGGTTTTCTCGCAACCCTGGTGTTTCATCAGGGCCTGTTCGCACTGTTCTGGCTGGGCGGTATTGTGCCGGCGGCGCCGTTTAACCTGTCTCCGGTACCACCGTTTGGCGTTCCGCAAGTTGTATCCCTGGCGTTCTTTGGCGGCCTGTGGGGCATGGTGCTCTGGCTGATTCTTGGACGCCTCGCAGGGGTGAAGTTCTGGCTGGGGCATGTCATTGTAGGGGCAGTAGGCCCCACTGCAGTCGCCATGCTGGTGGTATTTCCCCTGAAAGGGCTCGATGTGTCTGCCCAGACCTGGGTAGGCGGACTTCTTCTTAACGGGTTCTGGGGCCTGGGCGTGGCCGCATTCATGCGCCTGATGGGGGCGAAAGCGCCCGTCGGAGTTCGTTAACGTCTGTACCAGTACCCGATCAATTTTCCATCAACCCGTTTTCAATACAGCTGACTAAGGAAGAGCAATGACCAAATCCGCTGAAACGGCCTATGACCTGGTGGTGTTCGGCGCCACGAGCTTCGTTGGCCAGATCCTTACCCGTTACTTGCTCGAAACCTACGGAGTGGGCCAATCGGTGAAATGGGCGATTGCCGGTCGCTCCGAGAGCAAGCTCAACACCCTGAAGGGCGAACTTGGCGACAAGGCCAAGGGTATTCCGGTCATTCTGGCTGATGCCTCCGATGAAAACGCGCTGAAAACCATGTGCGAGCAAACCCGGGTGATCATTTCTACCGTCGGCCCCTATGCCCTTTACGGTGAGCCGCTGGTACAGGCTTGCGTGCGCAGCGGCACGGATTACTGCGACCTGACGGGCGAAGTACAGTGGATCCGCAAAATGGTGGAACGCTACGAAGAGGAGGCCAAATCCTCCGGCGCGCGGATTGTTCACTGCTGCGGCTTCGACTCGATTCCCTCCGATATGGGGGTGTGGTTCCTGCAGAACCAGGCCGAGCAGACCTTTGGCGCGCCATGCCGGGATGTTCGTATGCGGGTGAAAACCGCCAAGGGCGAATTCTCCGGCGGAACCGTTGCCTCCATGATGAACGTGGCGAAGGAAGCGGCGGCGGATCCGAAACTGCGCAAGGAACTGGCCAATCCGTTCTCCATCTGCCCGCCAGACCATCGCTCCAAGACCCGTCAGCCGAGTCTCAAGGGTGCCGAGTTCGACAAGACCTTCAACGCCTGGCTGGCGCCGTTCGTGATGGGGGCCATCAATACCAGGGTGGTGCATCGCTCCAACGCCTTGCAGAACGCTCGCTACGGCAAGGAGTTTACCTACGACGAGGCCATGATGACCGGCCGTGGCACCAAAGGCCGTCTGGCCGCGTACGCCATCACCGGTGGGCTGGCAGCCTTCTTTACGGCGTCGGCGATCAAGCCTACCCGCTGGCTGGTAGAGAAGTTCGTGCCCAAGCCGGGCGAGGGCCCTAGCCCCGAAGCCCAGAAAGCCGGTTTCTATGACCTTCGGTTCGTAGGTCGCACGGAAGATGGTAAAACCATCATCACCAAGGTGACCGGCGACCAGGACCCGGGCTACGGTTCCACCGGCAAGATGCTGGGCGAAGCGGGCATGTGCCTGGCGTTCGACATTCCGGCGGATCAACCCGGCGGGTTCTGGACACCATCTTCGTTGCTAGACGGCAAGCTGATGGACCGGCTCACCAGCAAGGCGGGCCTGACCTTTGAGGTTCTGGAAACCCGCTAAACGCTAAGATAAATCACACGGTCGGTGCCCGGAAGGGCATCCGGCCCGTGTGCCAGGCTAACCACGGTTTTCCCTTCCAGAAGAGTTTCCATCCGTTTCGAGACACGCGCCCGGGTTTCGGCATCCAGGCCGGTAAACGGCTCATCCAGTATCACCAGCGGCGCAGGGTTCAATAACACCCGCGCCAGGGCCACACGCCGGGCCTCGCCGCCAGAGAGTCGGCTGCCAGCGCTGCCCAGCCAGGTATCGAGCTGATTCGGTTCACTGGCGAAGCGCTCAGCCAGCTCCATCTGCTCGAGAATGCTCCAGAGTTCAGTGTCGGAGGCCTCAGGGGATCCCAGTAACAGGTTGGCCCGGAGGGTATCTCCAAACAACACGGTTTTCTGGGTGAGATAGACGCAATCCTTTCGCGCCAGGCTACCCTGGGCAGTGGGCAGCAGGCCGGCGAGTACATCCGCCAGGGAAGACTTCCCGCTGCCGGAATGACCCAATATACCAATGCGTTCTCCGTTCTCGATTTCCAGATTGAACCGGGTGAACAAAGGCGCGTATCCGGGATGTTTTACCGCAATATTGTCGGCAAGAAGGGCCGTTTTCGGTGGCAACACTGTGGCGGTGGCTGTTACTGATTGCTCCTCTTCACGACAATCCCGGTTCAATCGTGCAGCGGATGCGACGGTTGCGCCCAGCTTGCCGAAGGCATCGGGCAGCATGGCGTAAACCTCGGCGAGGCCGAGCAGGGCAATGGGCATTAACACAAGCACCGGGCCGGAAACCGAACCCGACTGGAAAAGCGCAAAGCCGGCCCAGAGCGCCAGAACCGCAGACAGGTTGACGAACAGGTGGGATCCGGCCAGATGCCAGCCTACACGGGTATCGGCCTTCGCTTGTTCCGAAGTAACCTGATGGGCCTGACGCATCAGCCAGGCGGCATGTTTACCGGTACGCCCGGCCGCCGTCAGTTCGGGGAAACCTTCGATGTGTTCGATCACCGCCGTTCTCAACTCTTCCTGCCGGTCGCTTTGCCGGGCTGCCAGGCGCCAGGTTCTCAGGTAGACCCCAGCGGTGGCGATCACCAGGGCAATAATCAGCAACAGTCCCACCAGCAACGCCGTGCCGATATCGAAGAGAACCGCAGCCAGAATCACCACCAGAAGCGTTACCAAGCACGCAAGGGCCGTAGGCGCGATCAGGCGCAGGTAAAGTGTGTCCAGTGCATCCACATCGCTGGTGAGCCGGGACAGCCACTGGGCACCGCTCAGCTCCCCACGGCGAACGCGGCTGGCGCGTGAGAGGCGCTGGAACAAAGCCACGCGAATATCTGTCAGCAGCCTCAGAACGATATCGTGGTTGTAGACCCGCTCCAGGTACCGGAACACCGTGCGGGAAACGGCGAAAAACCGGATGGCGCCGCCGGGTACGTACAGGTTTATGGTCGCCGCCACGCCTGCGGCCAACAGCAGGCCGACCAGCGCGGTTTCGGTAATAAACCAGCCCGAAACCGCCAAGAGGCCTATGCCGGAGAGCAGGGTGGCGAGAATCAGAAACCCGCCCACAACCAGGCGCCCCGGGCGTTTGAAGATCAGGTCCAGCCACGGCTTCAGGTCACGCATCGCGTACCTCCCCGTCGGAAACCAACAGCACCCGGTTTGCCAGGGTCAGCAAGGCCTGGTGGTGGGTCGAGAAGATCAGGGTTTTGCCAGCCACCGCCAGTTTATGCAGGGCCTCCAGCACGAACACCTCACTGTCGCTGTCCAGGCCTGCGGTGGGCTCATCCAGCAGAATCAGGTCGTAATCCGCCAGAAAGATACGGGCCAGACTCAGCCGCCGGGCCTGACCACCGGAGAGCCCCTGGCCCTCCTCCGATACCGGGCTGTAAATCCCCTGTTTGCGACTGTCGAGCAGAGAACCGAGGCCGACATTGCGCAGAGCGGTTTCAATAGCAATATCCGAGGCATCAGGGGTGGTCAGTCTGAGATTATCGGCCCAGGTGCCCTGAACCAGAAACCCTTTCTGTCCCAGCCAGCCAAACCGGAAGCTGCCCGGAGCCTCGCCGAACAGGTGCATCTCACCAGTGTCTGGTGCCAGAAAACCTGCCAGGAGATGGAGCAGGGTGGATTTGCCGCCGCCGGAGGGGCCTGTCAGGGCTATCACTTCAGCTTTTCGAATGGTCAGTGTGAGATCCCGGAGCACCGATTGATCCGTCCGGAAGGTTTTGCTGACAGAACGCAGCTCAATCCGGTCGTCCGCACCCTCTACGGGAGCGATTTCCGTCGTGTTCTCAACGTTCACCGGGGATTCGAGCCGTTCAAGAATCTCGGTGCCTGCGCCCATCGCTGCTGCGCGATCATGGTAATGCTGGGAGAGTGTTCGCAGCGGCTGGAAAAACTCTGGAGCCAGCAACAGAATCAGCAGGCCTGAAAACAGGGTCAGATCCTCGGAGGGGCCGTAGGTGATGTATCCCAACAAACCAAAGCCGATGTAGATGGCAATAACGGCAATGGCCACGGAGGCAAAGAACTCCAGGACCCCCGAAGACAGAAAAGCGACCCGCAGCGTTTTCATGGTAACGCGCCGGTAGTGATCGGAGCGTTTGCGAATGAGCTCGGCTGCGCCTGCCGTCTGGCCAAACAATTGAAGGGTGGTCAGGCCGCGAACCTTGTCCAGGAACTGGCCGGACAGACGGCTGATGGTTTCAAAGTGCTGCTGGTTTAGCTTTTCCGCGCCCATGCCAACCAACGCCATGAACAACGGAATCAGCGGCGCAGACAGCAGCAGAAAAATACCGGCCAGCCAGTCCAGCCAGAACACCAGGGCGAGAATCAGCAGCGGCACAATCATCGACAGGGTCATCTGCGGCAGAAACCGCGCGAAATAACCGTGCAGCGCTTCCACGTGGTCAATCCATTCCCGGGCAAGGGTGCCAGCCGAAGACTGGCCCAGTTCCACCGGTCCGGTGGCCTGCCAGTGCTTATGGAGCTGGCGACGGGCATCGCGGCGAACCTGTTCGCTGCAACGGGCCGCAAACCGGGTCTGGAATCCCTGGCCCAGGGCGCGAATAACCAACGCGAGAATCAGGCTTAGAAAGAGGGGAGTGAGGTCCGCAACCGGGACCTCGTCAATCACACCCAGATGGATAATCCGGGCCAAGAGCACCATCTGAATAATGGTGGCAATGCCGGCAATGGTGCCGGCAACCACGGTGCCGCGAATCCACAGGCGGCTGCCACGGGCCAGGTCTGCAAGCCATCCGTTGACGGCTTTCTGTTCGGTGGCGGAGGCATTCCTCTCGCCACCCTCGCTACCCTTGGCCTGTGGCTCCGCCACTTAGTGGTATCCCTCGCCGGCACGCACCTTGCCGCGGAAGACCCAGTAGGTCCAGGCCGTGTAGGCCAGAACAATCGGGATCACGAACAGCAGGCCCAACAAAAGGAAGAGCTGGGATTCGTAGGCGGACGCAGCCTCCCAGAGGGTGTATTCCGGCGGAACCACATAGGGCCAACGGCTGACCACCAGGCCCAGATAGGTGGTGATAAACAGCCCCATGGTGGCCACGAACGGCATGCCGTCTTTGCGATCACGAACTGAACGGTAAATCTGGATAGCGCACAGCAGTGTCAGGACCGGCAGAATCCAGATGATGGTCAGGTTGGAGAACCAGCGTTCACGGACCATGTCATCCACAAAGGGCGTCCAGACACCGATGATGCCAAAGACCACAAGAACCGCCAGGAGCAAGGGCAGGGTGATCTTGTAAGCCCACTGCTGCAGATAGCCCTCGGTTTTCAGGATCAGCCAGGTGGAACCCAGCAGGGAGTAGCCGGCCAGCATGCCCAGCCCCGTCAGCACCGTAAACGGCGTGAGCCAGTCCAGTGCGCCGCCAACATAGACCCCGTTAGCGGTTTCGAAACCCTGGATATAGGCGCCGACCACGGCACCCTGAGCGAAGGAGGCGACAGTAGAGCCGCCGGCAAAGGCCCAGTTCCAAAGGTAGCGGGAAGTACGCGCCTTGAACCGGAACTCAAACGCCACGCCCCGGAAAATCAGCCCGGCCAGCAGCAGGAACACGCCAATGTAGAGGGCGGGCAGGAAGATGGAATACACCATGGGGAAGGCCGCCAGAAGGCCGGCACCACCCAGCACCAGCCAGGTTTCATTGCCATCCCATACCGGGGCCACCGAGTTCATCATGGTGTCCCTGGCTTCTTCATTCGGGGCGAAGGGGAAGAGAATCCCCACGCCCAGGTCGAAGCCGTCCATCAGCACATACATGATGATGCCGAAGCCGATAATGAATGCCCAGATAAGCGGCAGATCAAACAGTTCCATAATCAGTGACCTCCCTGGCGTGTGGGCTTGGCAGTACCAACAGTATCGTCGGAATTATGGTCGATTTCGAAAGGCACGTGTGCGGCGGAGAACGGACGCTTCGGCCGATCTGACTCGTGTTCGTCTTCATCCTGGTCTTCGAGACCCACATACAACACCCGCATCAGGTAATAGACACCGGCCGAGAACACCAGAGCGTAAACAACGATATAGCCGATGAGCGTAAACAGCGCCATGCCGCCGGTCAGAGACGGGGTAAGTGCTTGGGCCTGGGTCATCTGTCCGTAGACCAGCCAGGGCGCCCTACCGATTTCGGTTACAAACCAACCGGCCAACACCGCTATGAAGGGAGCAACACTCATGAATCGCATGCCCTGCAGGAACCAGGTGGTACGCCAGTAGCGACCGCCGGCCCGAAGGATCAGACCGGTTACAGCGAAGGCAATCATCAATAGACCAATCCCCACCATAACCCGGAACGACCAGAACACAATCGCTACCGGCGGCTGCTCATCGACGGCGATTTCATTCAACCCGGGCACTTCACCATCCCACTCGTGCGTAAGGATGAAACTGGCCAGGCTTGGGATGCCGATCTCAAACAGGTTCTGCTGGTTCTGCTGGTCAGGAATGGCAAACAGCAGCAACGGCACATTGCGGGAGGTTTCCCAGTTACCTTCCATCGCTGACACCTTCACCGGCTGGTGTTCCAGCGTATTCAGGCCATGAAAATCACCCACTACGGCCTGGGTGGGAGCAATGAACAGCAGCAGCCACAGGCACATGGACAGGGCTTTCTTGTTGGCCTCCACTTCGCGACCCAGCAGCAGGTACCAGGCACTGACGCCTGCCACCACAAAGCCGCCGGTCAGGAACGAGGCCAAAACCATATGGCTGAACCGGTAAGGGAATGAAGGATTGAATATGGCCTCACTCCAGGACGTTACGTAGAAAACGCCTTCCCTCAACTCGGTACCCGCAGGCGTGTGCATCCAGCTATTGGCAGAGAGGATCCAGAAAGAGGAAATGAACGTGCCTGTCGCCACCATGATTGCTGCCAGCAAGTGGATACCGGCCGGAACCTTGTCCCGCCCAAACAACAGCACACCGAGGAAAGCGGCCTCAAGGAAAAATGCGGTAACCACTTCGTAGCTGAGCATCGGCCCGAGGAAGTTGGCCGAGGCCTGGGCGAAGTTACTCCAGTTGGTTCCGAACTGGAACGACATCACGATGCCCGACACCACCCCCATGCCGAAAACCACGGCAAACACCTTGGTCCAGAAGGCAGAGAGCTTCACCCACACTGGATTTTCGGTTTTGAAGGCCAGGCCCTCGAGTACCGCGATGTAGGAAGCAAGGCCGATGGTAAACACCGGAAAAATGGCGTGAAATGACACCACAAACGCGAACTGGATTCGCGATAAGATGAGAGGATCAAGTTCCATGGGAACCCTCCGGTAACGGTCACATCAAAAAAACGGGCCCTGCGAACCCGTTCAGCCGCTGCCTTAGCTCATTTTGTTGTGTTGTTATTACCGGCAGATGATTACCATGCTACTAAACATGGCGTTAAACCCGATAGGGCGTTTTGTCGCACCCCTTGATTTAAAACAAGTATGGGTAAACCAATGAGCTTTTACGAAGACAGGATACTGCCACACATCATAGACCGCGCTTGCTCCATGGGCCAGGTGATGAAACTTCGTAGCCAGGTAGTTCCCCATGCCAAAGGAGTGGTACTGGAAGTCGGCATGGGCTCGGCCATCAACATGGAGTTCTACAATTCAGACCAGGTAGACATGGTGTACGGCCTGGAGCCCTCAGAAGGCATGCGCCGCAAGGCCCAGCCCAATCTGGCAAGGTCTCCCGTGAAGGTAGAGTGGCTCGATTTGCCGGGCGAAAAAATTCCCCTGGAAGATCACTCGGTAGACACCGTATTGCTCACCTTCACACTGTGCACCATTCCCGATTGGCAGGCCGCCCTCCAGCAAATGTGGCGGGTACTCAAGCCCGGCGGTGAACTGCTGTTCCTGGAACATGGCGAATCCCCCGACGACGGTACCCGCAAGTGGCAGCACCGCATCACCCCCGGCTGGAAAAAGCTCGCCGGCGGCTGCCACCTCAACCGCCACATCGCCGACCTGATCCGACACGCCGGCTTCGAAATCCAGGAACTGGAAAACCTCTATATCCCCAAGGCGCCGAAAATCGCCGGATACATCTACAAGGGCAGGGCAACCAAGCCCGCTAAGGCCAGTCCAGCCGCCTGAGCGCGAGGGCAGAATCCGAATTGCGTTACCCCACGCAGACTTATACAATTCTGCCCGTCAGAACCTCCCCCCGAATGCTCCGGTGGTGAAATTGGTAGACACAAGAGACTTAAAATCTCTCGACCTCACGGTCGTGCCGGTTCGATTCCGGCCCGGAGCACCACTATTTTTTCGACATAGCCTCCAGCATTTTATTCACCGCTTCCAGATGCTCTGGCTCGTTATGGCACATGCCCTGGAAGTTCGCACACACGTCGAGGAAATCCTTCAGCTCCATTCTCGGCGCCATTTTCATCAGGCGTTTGGTCAGGCGCGTGGCTTTCGGTGGTTGGCTGGCGATGCGGTTGGCCATGGCGTTTGCGGCGTTCAGCAGTTCTTCCGCTGGCACCACCTTCAGAACAATACCCAGTTCCTTGGCCTCGGCGGCATCGATCACACGGCCGGTGAGCGTGAGTTCGAACGCGCGCTGGTAGCCGATCAGGCGCTGCATGAACCAGGCACCGCCGTCGCCGGGGATGATGCCCAGGTTGAGGAAGGTTTCGCCGAACTTGGCGCTTTCCGAGGCAATGCGGATATCCGCCATGTTGGCCAGATCGAAGCCGGCGCCAATGGCGGGTCCATTTACGGCGGCAATGATGGGCACTTCCACATTCTGGAGGGCCAGGGGAATGCGCTGAATGCCTTTACGGTAACGGTCGGCGCATTCGGCCACGTCTCCGGCGAAATCGCCGCTGCGGTTGGCCATGTCCCGGATGTTGCCGCCGGCGCTGAAGGCGGAGCCCGCCCCAGTGATCACCAGTACCGACACATCGTCACACTGGTTCACCCATTCCGCGGTGGTCACGATGTCGTCAATCAGGTGTGAGCCTGTCAGCGCATTGCGCAGGTCGTGACGGTTGAGGGTGAGGGTGGCTACCCGGTTTTCCAGGGTGAGCAATGCGTCGGTGAGCTGGGGTACGGTGGTCATGTTTGCGGTTCCTTGTTTTTGATCAGCGCGTATCTTCGCGCGCGGGAACCGGATTAATCAACTGCCAGTCGCGCCTTGCGGTATCGGCTGACCTCCGTCCAACCGTGCGCCGCCAGGGCCGAGAACACAATGACACCACCCACCAGGCTGAGCTTCGGCGGCACTTCGCCCAGGAACAACCACACCAGGAAGGATCCGAGCACGGTCTCCAGAAGCAGCATCAGGCTGACTTCTGCCGCCGGAATGTAGCGTGGGCCAATCTGTATCAGAATGCAGGCGGTTGGCAGGAACACGAGGCAGAGCAGGGCGATAAAGAAGAAGTCCCGGCCCGATGGCATCTGGGCTCCACCAAACACAGCGGCTACGGCTGCCAGCACCAGGGCTCCGAACATGAGCATCACGCTCATGTCACTGTCGGGTTTGGAGCGCGCAACGTTGAGATTGGAAGCCAGAGCCGTGGCGGCAACCACCGCCATCAGCAGACCCAGCGGGTCACCTTTGCCGAATTCTCCCACGGCCATGAAGGTGGCACCGGTCACACACAGGAGGATGACCACCCAGGTTCGCAGCGGCAGGGTCTCCTTCCAGACCGCCCAGGCAATAACGGCGGCGATAACCGGTGCGGTGTTGAGAATTACCAGCACATTGCCGGCAGCGGTGTTCTTCATGCCCACCACGAATCCCAGGGTGCTGATAGCAAAGGCACCGGCGCAGAAAAGCCCTTTACGGCCGCATTTGCGGATTTCAGGCACCAGCCGGGAACGGTAACGGGCCCAGTTGATCACAAGGAAACTGAGGGCCAGCAATAAGCCCCGCCAGAACAGGAACACCACCGGGTCCACGGAGGTGATTTTCACAAGCAGCGCATCCGGGACGATAAACAGCACGCCGAGGGCGGCGATGGTCAGTCCTTTGATTCGGGTTGTCTGCAATGTGGGGTCGCCTGTTCCGGAGTGGTTTGTGGTTTAGCTTAAGGGTTGTCCTGTTCTGGCAACGGCTGGATGCTGTTGATGTCGCCAGTTGGTGTTGCTGGTTCGTCTTTGATGATGATGAAGATGGCTCCGCCAATAACCGCGATGGCAAAGATGGCTTTGAGGATTATCGATTTCGACATGCGTTTTTCCTCTCTGCATTTAGGCTTATACAAACAGCCTATGGGCGGCAGATCGCGATAACAACCTCAAGGCCCTGAAAACTGAGCATCCTACAAAAGTCGCTTCGACAGTATAGACGCAGTCAGCAATACTCTGGGTAAGTTTGCAGATTGCCCGGTGCAGCAACGTTAAAAATGGAGTGTCCCCATGACCGAACAAACAGCAGAACTGGTGCACAAGTACAGCGAGAATGGCATTACCACGCTCACGCTGAACCAGCCGGAGAAGAAAAACAGCCTTTCCATGGCCATGCTGGAGGCGCTGTCAGAAGAACTGGAGATTATCGCCTCCGATACGGAAACCCGGGTTGTGGTCCTGGCCGCCCACGGCAACGTGTTCTGTGCCGGCCACGACCTTCGGGAAGTGCGGGAGCAGTTTGATAGCCATGAGTTCCAGCTGGCGCTGTTTAACCAGTGCAGCAAGGTGATGCAGCAGATCGTGAACCTGCCCCGGCCGGTGATTGCCCGGGTGGCGGGTGTTGCCACCGCCGCAGGCTGTCAGCTGGTGGCCAGCTGTGACCTTGCTGTAGCGGCAGATACGGCGCGGTTTGCCACGCCCGGGGTGAACATCGGGCTGTTCTGTTCCACGCCGATGGTGGCACTGTCCCGCAATGTGTCCCGCAAGCACGCCATGGAAATGCTGCTGACCGGTGAAATGATCGGTGCCGTGAAGGCGGAACGCATCGGGCTGGTCAATCAGATCGTCGACGAGCAGCACCTGGACGAGATGGTCTACAAGCTGGCCCGCACCATTGCCGATAAGTCTGGCCACACTCTGAAGATCGGCAAGGAAGCTTTCTACCGGCAGCTGGAAATGCCGCTGGAAGATGCCTACGAGTACACATCGAAAGTGATGGCCGACAACATGATGGCCAACGATGCCCAGGAAGGTATCTGTGCGTTTCTGGAGAAGCGAAAGCCGGAGTGGAAAGACAGCTGAACCGGGTTTATAGAAGGAACCCGGGGCTTATTGCTCCGGGCAATTGTCTGTTCCGACGTAAAGCCGGTCACCTTGCCCGATTCCGTGTTCCTGGAAAAACCCGGCATTCATTTCCACCGCCTGAATAAAAGGCACGCCGGCGGGGTAGGAGGGGCAGCCCGCGCCACTGGCTGAGGCGCAGGGAACCATCTGGCGGATGCTGCCAATCACACCGTCCTGGTTCAGGTAGGCGATGTCCAGGGGAATCAGGGTCTTGTACATCCAGAAGCCGTGGCTGGCTTCCCTGAGCTCGCTGTACTCGAACAGCATACCGGCGTAGGGCGCCAGAGACGTGCGGCCCATCAATCCCTTCTGGCGCTGGTCGGCGCTACTGGCCACTTCCAGTTTTACCGGCACTGTGCTCGCTGCGGACACGAAACAGGCTTCAACAACCGGCAGACCCTCTTGCGGTGCGGCGATGCCTGAAGAACACCCGTAAATCAGCGAGCTGAACGCCAGCATAAGCCAGACTTTCAGCCCTCGAAAACCTCCCGATGCTGCCTTCACGAGCGCAACCGGTAGCCGGTTTTGAAGATCCACCAGATGCCCACCATGCAAGCAGTGAGGAACACCAGGGTCATGCCCACGCTGATGCCCACATGAACGTCTGACACACCGTAGAACGCCCAGCGGAAGCCGCTGATCAGATAGACCACCGGGTTGAACAGGCTCACGGTCTGCCATACGTCCGGCAGCATATCGATGGAGTAGAAGGTGCCGCCGAGGAACACCAGTGGTGTGACGATCATCATCGGCACAATCTGGAGTTTCTCGAACCCATCCGCCCAGATTCCGATGATGAACCCGAACAGGCTGAAGGTGATGGAGGTCAGCACCAGGAAGGAGAACATCCAGAAAGGGTGCAGCACGTCGTAATCCACGAAGAATTTCGCGGTGGCCAGGATGATCAGCCCCAAGATCACGGACTTGGTTGCAGCGGCGCCAACGTAACCCAGAACCACCTCGACATAGGACACCGGCGCCGAGAGGACTTCATAGATGGTGCCCGAAAACTTGGGCATGTAGATGCCAAACGAAGCGTTGGAAATGCTCTGCATCAGCAGGGACAGCATTACCAGCCCCGGGATGATGTAAGCCCCATAGGCGATGTTGTCGATATCCCCCATACGCGAGCCAATGGCGGAGCCGAAGACCACGAAATACAGGCAGGTGGATATCACCGGCGAAAGCACGCTCTGCATCACCGTGCGGCGCATGCGGGCCATTTCGAATTTGTAGATTGCGCGGATACCGTAAAGGTTCATGCCTTTCTCCGTTGGGCCGGCGGGCTTACTCGTGCACCAGGCCGACAAAAATCTCTTCAAGGGAGCTTTCCCGGGTTTGCAGATCCCGGTATTCGATTCCCAGATCCCCGAGAGTGCGAAGCAGCCTGGCAACGCCGGCCTGTTCCTGTTGGGAATCGAAGGTGTAGATCAGTTCGTAGCCATCTTCGGACAGTTCCACCGGTTCCAGGGTAAGCTCGCCCGGGACCTTGTCGAGCTTTTGTGCCAGGTGGAGGCGCAGCTCCTTCTTGCCCAGTTTGGTCATCAGCTGGGTCTTGTCCTCCACCAAGATGATTTCACCCTGCCGGATTACCCCGATCCGGTCCGCCATCTCCTCGGCTTCTTCAATGTAGTGGGTAGTGAGGATGATGGTTACACCGCTTTCCCGGAGCTTGCGCACCATCTCCCACATGTCACGGCGCAGCTCGACATCCACGCCCGCGGTTGGCTCATCCAGAAACAGAATTTGCGGTTCATGGGATAGCGCCTTGGCAATCATCACCCGCCGCTTCATGCCCCCGGACAGGGACATAATGCGGTTGTTGCGCTTGTCCCACAGGGAAAGGTCTTTTAGCACCTTTTGGATATGCGACGGCTTTGGCGCCTTGCCAAACAAGCCGCGGCTGAAGGACACGGCATCCCAGACGGTTTCGAACGAATCGGTGTTCAGCTCCTGGGGCACCAGGCCGATGGTCTCGCGGGCTTTGCGGTAATCTTTGACAATGTCGTAGCCGGCCGCTTTTACCTCGCCGGAAGAGAGATTGACAATGCCGCAGATGATGCTGATGAGCGTGGTCTTGCCGGCGCCATTGGGGCCGAGCAGGGCGAAGATTTCGCCACGGCGGATCTCCAGGTTGATGTTCTTCAGGGCCTGAAAACCGTCACCATATACCTTGCTCAGGTGCTTAACGGAGATATCCGGCTGCACGGGCGTGTCCTGTGGTCAAAATGGGTCGAATTGAAGGCGCGGTATTTTCTCATGACAGGCGCCAGTTTAGAAACCTTTGCCTTGGCGGGAGAAATCCCCATAATGCCCGGCAGGTTTGTTCGGGGTGCCGTTATGTTACGCGCTATTGCAGTGGCAGGATTGATTCTGGGGCTTATTGCCGTGGCTGTTTTCGGCCCCGGCATGCTTGAGGATGCGGATAAAAGCCGGGAAGGCAAGAGCGCAGCACCCACCGAACAGTGCGAGCTGCTCCAGGAAGGCCCGTGCCGGTGGTCAGACAACTCGGGGGATTGGGAAGTCAGCCTCAGTGAGGCGGGCGAGGGTGCCCAGGGCACTGAGTACCGCCTCACGGTTGTTACGCCGCAGCGGCCCGAACGTTTTCTTGCGGTGCTCCGGGGGGAATCCATGTATATGGGCGAGTACCCGGTGCCTCTGGGCAACCGAACCGGGAACGAATACTCGGCACGGTTCACGGCGCCGTTGTGTACAGTGGATGCCACCATGACCTGGCGCATCGATCTGCAGCAGGGGCAAGCGCCCATCGAAGGCATCCCGGTGAAGCTGGTTTTTCAGGCCGAACCCCACTGAGCCCGCGGGATCTGGCGGCCAGTCGGCTGACAAAGGGCCGGGATTGTGTAAAATCACTCTATCGCCACTACCAGGGACAACGTGATGGATTACGGAGATAGCGTTCAGAAAGTACTGCTGCGAAAAATCCGCAAGGCCGAGCAGGATCTGATTCAGCTCAAGCTGGATTACTGCCGGTTTGTCTTCGGCTTGACGCATCGGGCCAAAGTACTGGCCGATGGCGTGACCTACGTGGTGCGTTCGGTAGACGTGGACAGCATGGCCAATACCGATGATGGCGGGTTCAGCCGGCCCGAAATTACCGGCAGCCGTGCAGACGAACAGGATCACGCCGAACCTGTGGCGCTGGGCACCGACTGGGTGCTTGAAACCGCACCCAAACAGGCCGTTAAATAAACGCGTTAGCGGTAATAGCCTCGTAAAGACTCGATGTTGGCGGTACGTAGTGGTTATACCGCCAGAATTCCGCCCCTTCCAATCCCGCCCTGAAGCAGGCCAGGAAAACCGTACTGGCCGTCAATGTTGATATCGCCTGAACCGCCTCCGGCTGGCGAAGTCCGGTTTTTCGACTGGCAATCTGGGCAACGATGCCGGCAAGCGCTGTCGAGTGTCGGGTGCTTTTATCGCTGAGGGCACATCCGGCACCATAGAGCCAGGCAGCGGCATAAGCCTTGACGGCGTCTGGCGCCGTTGACAGTTCCAGGCCGTTAACACGGCAATCCCTTTCCTGAAGCCCTGCCAGAATATGCAGCCGGGTAATGAGCTCGGCACGGTCCGGGGCCGCATCGACAACCGGTTTGCGTACTGCAACAGGCCATTCTGAGGTGCCAGCGGTAAATTCTGGGGAATGAGACTCACCGGACTGTTTGCCTTGCCAGACCTTCTGATGGCCCGCCGCCAGGGGCTCTGTGCGCACCAGTGTGATCATCCTTATGGCGAGCAGGACAAGCAGGGCCAGAAGCCCCATCTGGATAAACACAATCAATCCGTTAACTATCATCACCAGAACTCTGAATGTTGCAGAAAGTGATCAGAGTGTAACGGAATGTATCCTGCTCATACCGCTAACCCGTCGCCATTAACGGGCCCCGGATTGACTGAAATGACGGAACTGTGACGAGGATCGCAACGGATCCTTAGCGTCACTGATTAACAGGTGGGCATGGTTTGAAGGGCCAGCTTGCGGCGAATGTAGCGGCCGAGGGCGTCGATGCCAATGTTCAGCAGGGCGGTTATCAGAATGAGCACCATGGCGCGATCAAAACGGATATTCTGGATCGCGCTGTCGACGTAGAAGCCCAGGGTGTAGATCCCGAGAATGCCCAGAATGGCAGTCTCCCGCATGATGATTTCCCAGCGATAGAAAAGGAAAGCCAGGAATGACCGGTAAATCCTCGGCACAAGTTCCCAGCTGTAACGGTTGAAACCGGTTGGCGCGTCTGGCCGCAGACGAATGCCATTGGTCTGCCGGCCTATCAGATGACCGATGATCCCGCCGTTATGAAGCGCAAGCGCGACCACCGCAGGCAACATCGAGGGCCCCCAGAGCTGCAGAAGAATATAGGCCAGGATGTATTCCGGAGTTGAGCGGGCAATAACCAGAAACACATGGCCGGATGTGCGCCGAACCGGGCCACCGAAGTGGTTGGAGATCAGCGGGAAAGCGAGCAGGGTGAGGATACCGGTGGCCACCAGCGCAATCTGTGTGAGTATCACGGTATTCCAGATGCCGGGCATGGCCTGGTTGATCATCAGATCGTTGAACCAGGGGATCAGCCCGGCAAGGCCCTCACCATCACGCAGTGGACTGGGGACAATGTCCTCTGTGAAAAAACGCTCAACGTTGCCCCAGACAATGGGCAAGCCATCACCAAGGAAGAAGGGCGCGCCCACAATGTAGAAGGGCAGGATCTTCGGCTTAACCCACAAAGGCATGGTTGCGATCAGTACATAAAACAGAATGAGCATTGCGCCCGCGTCGGAATAGAGCCCCTGCGAGAACGAGGATTCCAGATAGAAGCCCAGCGTGGGCAGCCCTACGAACCCGAGAATGGCGCTTGAACGTAGGCCACACTCCAGGCGATAGGCTGTATAGGTGCGAAGCTGGACCCAGCAGTCCGGAATCCGGGTGTAAAGAAACGCCGCAATCGTTCCGGTGCCAGGAGGCAAGAGTCTTCTTGGCTCGGGGTCGGCTTCATCCAGGATTTCGGAATACACCTTGGCGAAGATCCCGGAATAAGGGATGGCGATTGCCAGCACACCGGTGAGCGGATGGAAGCCGAAAAACTGCAGAAAGATAAGGGCCCAGAAGAGCTCGTGAATAGCCCTTATAAAAGCACAGAAAATGCGCACCGGTAGGAAACGGTAGATCAGCGACAACAGGAAACCGCAAACGCTTCCCAGTGCTACTCCGACAAAAGCAAAGGCAACCGTTCTCAGCAGGGCGGTCATCAGACCCTCGCTGCTGAAAAAGTTGGGCGTTACAACCCCGAGGAAGAAGTTACCGAGGTCTCGCCACGGATTGGATGCCGTGATTGCAATGTCCGCGAATAGCAAGCCGATCAGGGCGACGGCAACAAAGATAAAGCTGGTGCGGACCGTTGGGGAAGAAAGCATGAAGAGGCCGTTCCCTAGTACAGCGACGTTACGTCGGTGGCAGTCAGGCGCTCACTGGATTCGTCCAGGGCCACCTGGCCATCCTGAATACCGACAATCCGGCTGCAGTACTGCAGTGCCATGTCGACATCGTGCAGTGCAATAACGCTGGTCTGGAACCGCTCCCTTAACAGATCCATTACCAGATGTGCCATGGGACCATCCAGGGCCGATATAGGCTCATCAGCCAGAAGTACCGGGGCATTACGATATACCGCACGGGCAATGGCCACACGCTGACGCTGGCCTCCCGATAGCGAGGCTGTAGGCAACCAGAATTTCTCTGCCATACCCAGGGTTCTCAACAGCTCACGCACGTCGTCTCGATCCTTCGAGAACGGACGGATCAGCGTGAGCGTGTTGTACCAGGTAGCGTGTTTGTCCAGTTGGCCCATAAAAACGTTATGGAACACAGGCAGAGCGTTAACCAGCCCGAGATCCTGAGGAACCAGAGAAGATTCCCGGTTTACCTGCTCATGAATCAGGCGGATCAGCGTGGATTTTCCTGCACCACTTTTACCAACCAGCCCGACCCGTTCGCCCTTTTGAACTCTCAACGAGAGCGGGCCTATAACCCGCTCACCGCCGAAAGAGGCTGTCAGACCTGCAAGATCAAACCCTGACATCAGTCCAGGATTCCAATCTCTTCCGCTGTCTTGCGAATGGGCTCGTAGTCGTCGTTGGATGCAGGAATGAAACCGGAACGTGGGAAGCTTTCCAGCAACGCCTGGTCGTCCAGGTTCAGCAGAGCCTGGGTTACACGCTCCTTGAAGCCGTCTCCAAACCGCTCGTTGACGTCACCGCGGATAGTCCACTGGTAGTCCGGGTAGGGTGGGGTTTCCCAGATTACCTGAACGGCGTCGGTGTCGATGTTGCCGTCGGCAAGCTCTTTCTCCCAGACCTGGAAGTTCAGTGCGCCAACCTGATAGGTGCCGGCTTCAACGAGGCGCAGGGTGCGGGTGTGGTTGCCGCTGAACCCAACGCGGGAGAAAAAATCCTCCGGCTGGGCACCAAACACATCACGGATGTAGAACTCGGGCATCAGACGCCCGGAAGTGGAACCTTTGGAGCCGAAGGTGAAGGTTTTGTCTTTCAATTCACTTTCAAGCGCGGACAGCTCTTCGGCAGGCTCGATGCCGGTGCTGGTATTGGCAATAAAATAGGTCTGGAATGCTTCATCTTCCACACCCTGGGCAATGGCCTCGGAGCCGGGCACCAGTCGACGTGCCTGTACACCGGATAGCCCGCCAAACCAGGCCAGTTGCACCTGGTTGTTACGGAATGCGGAGACCGCCGCGGCGTAGGATTTAACCGGAATGTAGCGCACGTCTACGTCCAGTTCCTGGGAAAGATAGTCGGCCACACCCTTGAATCGCTCGACCAGTTTGGTTTCGTCTTCATCGGGGATGGCGGTGAATACGAAGGTTTCAGCCGATGCGGTTGCCGCGGTGAAACAAAAAAGGCTGGAAAACATCAATTTCCGTATAAGATTAAGGGCCATTGGAGTTCCTTACTGTGCCAGACTGTGTGGGATTCAATACGAGGTAAGTCAACGCTTCTCGATGCCTCGCAGGATACCTTGATTTACGTTAACTCTGAACAGCTATACGGTTTGCGGGTTTAAACGGCTCAGACCCGAGAGCCTCTTTTTATCAGCAACCTTGGGCAGATCCGACACGATGCATCTCATAATGATCACCCCGGCGCAGCCGGGTTCGAAAGCAGGAAACCGGGCAACGGCGGAGCGGTGGAAGGCTTTGCTGGAAACTGCCGGGCACTCGGTCGAGGTGGTTACTCAATACCACGGTGAACCCTGCGATGCTTGTATAGCTTTACATGCCTGGCGAAGTGTCGATGCCATACGGCGTTTCAGTGAAACCTGGCCAGAAAAGCCCCTCATCGTGGCCCTCACAGGTACGGATATCTATCACCACCAGCACGAGTGCCCGGCAGATACCCGGTATTCCATGGAAATAGCCGATGCACTTATCGGACTGCACGATCTGGTAGCGCACGACATACCCGCCAGGTTTGCCAGCAAGCTGGTCACGCTTTACCAGTCGGCTGACGGGCCAGAAGCCTTTCCGGCGCCGCAAGCGGATACAACGGAAAAGACATTCGGCGTTTGTGTGATCGGCCATCTTCGGGACGAAAAGGATTCTCTTCGGGCGGCCTACGCTGCGCGATTGCTGCCGGAAGACTCGCAGATCCAGGTTGTTTGCGCCGGCAAGGCCCACAACGAAGAGTGGCACCACAAGGCCGAACAGGAAGTGGCTGGAAACCCACGCTTTCGATGGCTAGGGGAGCTGGATAAAACCAGCACTCGGCAGTTGATGGCAAACAGCCAGGTAATGGTGATCAGCTCGGTGATGGAGGGTGGCGCAAACGTGGTCTCCGAGGCCTGCCGGGCTGGCTTGCCGGTGTTGGCATCCGACATCCCGGGAAACGTCGGCTTGTTGGGGCGGGACTATGCCGGATATTTTCCCGTTGAGGACGAGCAGGCTCTGGCCGATCTGCTCTACCGCGCAGAGACCGAACCCGGGTTTCTGGACACCCTCAAAAAGCAGGTTGGCGGCTTGGCCGCGCGTTTTCTGCCGGAAAAAGAACAGGCATCCCTGGAACAGGCGCTACACCTTGCAATGCAGCGCTGTTTACAGAGACATTAATCCCGGAGGGAAATGGGCTCGATGGGCCCCGATTCATCCTGGGCGGTTATGCGGCCGATGATGGCGGTGTGCGGATAGCCCAACGACTTCAGTTCCCGAACGCACTCCTCGGCCTTGTCTGCCGCAACGCTCGCCAGCAGGCCTCCGGCCGTTTGCGGGTCAAAGATCAGTGGGTACCGCGCGTGATTGATCCACTTTTCCTGATCCCGGATACCGCGGCGCAAGCGGATGTTTGCGGGTTGCAGTGAACTGAGGATGCCTGCCGCAGCGGTCTCCTCGGCGCCTGGCAGAATGGGAATCGCAGAAAGGTCCAGCTCAGCATCCACACCCGAGGGCCTGGTCATTTCAACCAGGTGCCCGAGCAGGCCGAACCCGGTAACGTCGGTACAGGCTTTTGAGCCGAACTTTCTGAGGCAGTCTGCCGCCGCCTTGTTGGACTGGATCATGGAGGCCAGGGCAGAATCAATCCATCGCCCTTTGGCGGCCAGCTTTGCGTGGGCGGCAAAGAGGGTACCTGTGCCTATGGGCTTGGTAAGGATGAGAGCGTCTCCGGCTTTCAGCCCGCCCTTGCTCATGACCTCGTCCGGGTCGATCAGGCCGTTCACGGCAAAACCCAGGGCAAGTTCCTTGCCCTCGCCGGTATGGCCACCCACAAGCGCGCATCCGGCTTCGTTCAACACTTCCACGGCACCGGACATCATCTGGTAAACCACGTCCTCAACCTTGGATTCAATGCCGTAGGGCACGGTGGCCACGGCCGTGGCACTCTGCGCCTCCGCACCCATGGCAAAGACGTCACCCAGGCTGTGGTTGGCCGCCACCTTGCCGAAGATGTAAGGGTCATCAATGAAGGCACGGAAGAAATCCACGGTGTGTACCACGGCCTTGCCCGGCGGTACCTTCAGAACGGCCGCATCATCCGGGGCGTGAAGACCGATGAGGATATCGTCCCGCTCGATGGGTTTGAGTTCACCCAGAGCCCGGGAGAGAACGGTACTGCCGACCTTGGCTCCACATCCACCACAACGCATGGCCACCGCCGAAATTGCCTGGGAGGCCTCCTCCGCGTTCTGGGCCGCTGCGGTATCCGGCAATTTGGCGTCTTCCTCCATGGGAGGCAGATCATTGAATTTCTTCATGAACCGGCGATCGATCCAGTCCTTCCAGCGCCAGACCCAGGCGCCGTCAAACTGCATGTCGCCCCGGGAGGCGACGGCGTATTTATCGCCGGTGCTGATTAACGCCAGCCACTTTTTCTGCGGGTAGAAATCCTTCGGATCTTTTCCGGTGGCCAGGCGCTTGAGATTGTCGGCCAGGGGAGGGCCTTGTCTCACAGCAAACACGCCCGCTTTTTCGCGGGGGTGGTTCAGTACATTGGCAATGTCACCGGCAGCAAAAATGCTGTCGTCGTTCTCTACCTGCAGGGTATCGCGTACTCGCAGGAACAGCCCGTCGTCCAGCGCCAGGCCGGTATCCTTCAACCACTCTGGCCCGCCGGCCCGGGTCACCCAGAGCACTTCGTCGGTTTGCAGGGTTTCACCGGATTCGGTGGCCATTAACCCTTCCTGAACCTTGCTCACCGCAGACCCGAGGTGCACCTTTACGCCGCGTTCCGCCAGCGTCCTGCGGAAAACCTCACGAACCTTCGGGTTGTGGGTGGGGAGAATTTCCTCTGCAGCGTCGAAGAGGTGGAAATGGAGCTGGCTCGGGTCTTTACCGCGCTGCTTCAGTTCGTTCTTCAGGCGGAACTGCATCGCCAGGGTGAGTTCCACACCACCGGCGCCAGCTCCGACCACCGCAACCGTGAGTGGCCCATCGTGGTTCTCAATCCGGGAGAGCAGGGCGAGCCAGCGGTTATTGAAACCGGTGATGGGTTTAACCGGCACCGCATGGTCGGAGGCACCCTCCACCTCATTGACCCTGGGTGACGAGCCAATGTTGATGGACAGAATGTCGTAGGGCACATCCGGACGGCCACGGCAGATAACACGCTTGCGATCCCGGTCGATACCCATGGCCTCGGCACGATAGAACCGTGCGCCTGCGTATTCGGCCAGACGGCTCAGGTCGATGTGCACATCGTCGTAGCTGTAATGGCCGGCCACGTAGCCGGGCAGCATGCCGGAATAGGGGGTGTGGGTGTCGCGGCAGATGAGGGTCAGGCGCACGCCGGGGACCGGGTTCATGGCGAACCGTTTCAGTACCCCGACGTGGCTGTGCCCGCCGCCAATCAGGACAATGTCCCGTAAAACAGGCTGGTCAGGCGTTCGCATTAGCTAATTTTCTTGGCTTCGGCGGTAAATTGGCTATATCCCTTGACGTTAGAGAAGGCCTTCAGCTTTTCCTGGTCTTCCGCAGACGGGTTGGCGATCTGGTCGATGGAGGTGATGCCCGCGTCCTTCATCTTCTTTGCAGTGGCCGGCCCAATACCCTTAACCAGGGTCAGGTCGCTTTTATCAACCGGCTTGGCGGCTTTGGCAGCGGGCGCTTTCCTGGCCGCGGGCTTCTTCGCAGCAGGCTTCTTAGCAGCTGGCTTTTTGGCAGCAGGCTTGCTGGCAGAGGCTTTTGACTTGGAGGCCGTTTTCGCGCTCTTTTTCGGAGCGGACTTCTTGGCCGCCGTGCTGGCTTCCTTGCTCACTTCATCTGTGAGCTTCTTGACCTCTTCACCGGCTTCTTTCGAGGCCACACCCAGGCGCTCCAGAATGCTACTCTGCAGTTCGTGGAATTCCTCAAGGCGGCGTTCAAACTCTTCGTGGAAACGCTTCATCTCACGGTCGCGAAGCTCGTCAATTTCCTTAAGGAGCTTGCGCACCGGTTCCTGAACCTGATTCTGCAGGCTGTCGAACTGCTTCAGCGCATCGTTCACCAGGCCTTCGATCTGGGCGGATGTCTTTTCAAACTCCTTGTTGACCTTCTTCACGATCTTATCAACGTTCTGTTTGGCTTTCTTTGCCATGGAATGTCTCCTTACAGACAGTTTTCAACGAAAATTCAGGATCAGGCCATTTGCCGGAAGCCGGAAATGGAGCCAGGGGAACGACGTGATTTGAGTGACTGCTTTTTGGATACCACTTCCCGGATTCTGCGGAGCTTTTCTGCCAGAGAGGAGTTCCCGTTGGAGTCGAGTTCCACAAAATCGATGGAGTAAAAGAAGTTGCTGCAGTGTTTTCGGCGCTCGGTCACCAGACCAGACAGGCCTTCCGCACGGATCTTGTCGAAGGGCATATCCACGACCAGGTCCAGTACCACGGTGTCGCCGGGGTTGAACACCTTGTCGGTTTTCATCACACACCCATAACCGTCCAGTTCGTAAAGAGCGGCTTCGACAAGCTCCTTTCGGAAAAGGCCCTGTCTGATTCGAAATCGGGCGACAAGATCCGGCAATGCTTCGTTCATGAATCAGGTTCTCTGATGATTTCCGTATCCACAGCAACCTGTCTCATGGGGAGACAGGCTGGATATTGATTAAACAATAGACACTGGGTTCTGGTTTTGCAACGCCATCAGTGCCATACGAACAACCGCTAAGGCAGTTTTTTAACAATTCACCCTGGCCAATCGGGCCAGTTTATTTCGTTTTCAGCTCGTACATATCAACGCGGCGATCTTTCAGGTTGGTGACAGACCCCTCGTTGCGAACCAGCTTCAATTTCTCCAGGTCCATATCGGAGAACATGATCATCTCCGTATTGGGTGTTGTTTCAGCCATCACCGCATCATGGGGGAAGGCGAAATCCGACGGCGAGAATACGGATGACTGGGCGTACTGGACGTCCAGGTTCTCGACTTTCGGCAGGTTACCAACACTCCCGGTAATTACGACATAACATTCGTTTTCGATTGCCCGCGCCTGGGCGCATTGGCGAACCCGAAGGTAGCCGTTTTTGGTGTCTGTCCAGAAGGGCACCATGATGATATCGACTTCCTGGCTTGCAGCAATACGGCCCAGCTCCGGAAACTCGATGTCGTAACAGATCATGATGGCGACCCGGCCGGCATCGGTTTCGAAAACCTCAAACTGGCTGCCGCCCTCAATAACCCAGTCGCGACGCTCATGGGGCGTAATGTGGACCTTGCGCTGTTCATCCACGCGGCCATCCCGATGGCAGAGATAGGATACGTTGTATACCCGGTCGTTCTCGATCAACGGCATTGAGCCGGTGATGATGTTTATGTTGTAACTCACCGCCATTTCGGACATTTCTTCGCGGAACTGCTGGGTGAATCCGGCCAGGAAGCGGATGGCCCGGGTCTGGTCCATCTGGTCGGTGAGGCCCATCAGCGGCGCGTTGAAAAATTCCGGGAAGATCGCGAAGTCACTTTTATAGTCAGACAGCGCATCCACAAAGTACTCCACCTGCTTGAGCACTTCCTCAACAGAGGTGAATTCCCGCATCTGCCACTGTACGGCACCAAGCCTAACCTGCGTTTTCTTGACGCTCAGAACCGGCGAGGGCGGGGTATACAGAATGTTCCGCCATTCCAGCAAGGTGGCGTAGCCCTGGGATTTTTCGTCCTCTGGCAGGTACTTGTGCATCAGCCGGGTGACCTGGAAATCGTTGGAAAGCTGGAAACTCAGGATCGGATCGTAGATCTCCTTGCGATCCACACGCTGGATGTACTCCTCGGGAGAATACTGTTCGGCGTATTTGAAGTAACTCGGTATCCGGCCACCCGCGAGAATGGCACGCAGGTTCATGGAACGGCAGAGTTCCTTCCGCGCTTCATAGAGTCGACGCCCCAGACGGTAGCCCCGATAGTCCGGGTGAATGAAGACATCCAGCCCGTAGAGGGAGTCACCATTGGCGTTGTGCCAGATCTTCTCGTTCCGGAGGATAAGATCGTCGTAGGTGTGCGGGTTGCTGAAGCGCTCGTATTTCACGCAAACCGTCAGCGCTACCGCGATAAGCTGGCCACTTTCCTCAATGCAGATCTGCCCGTCCGGGAACTGTTCCACCAATGCCTTGATGGTCTCCTTGGGCCAGGCGCCTCCGATATCGTCGTAAACGCGGTCCATAAGCTTTTGAAGTTGCTCGTAGTCTTCAAGCTTCAGGTTCCGGAGGTTGAGGTGCAGTTCTTCATGGGCCATTGAGTTCGGCTCCCGTTCGTTATGGAGTGAGGACACGCTCGGCAATTGCGTTAATACCGTAAAAGTTTAACAGAAGCCGCTAAAGACTTCGCATTGCAGGCCGAAAGACACATTAACGAATATCAATTTTTATTTCTGAGGATTCGACTGTGCAGCTGACATTCGGGCAAAAGCTCCTGACTGCTTTCGGTATTCTGTTGCTGTTGGTTATGGGGGCTTTTACGCTCTCTGGCGATTTGCGGCTGCAGAACACCACAAAAACCTATGTGGACGCGCTGATCGACGACACCGTGCAACAGAGCACCTCAAGCATTGCCGAATGGCTCAACACCCGGCTGGTGATGACCGAAGCCACTGCCAAAGCCCTGGAAAGTGCGGAAAATGATGACGAAGCCAGGGTCGTTTTGCAGGCGATCACCACCGGCGGCGGGTTCCGGGATGTTTATGTCGGTCGTACCGATGGCTACATGCTGATGAAATCCCCCGAGGCCGACGCAACACTCCCGGATGATTACGATCCCCGTGAACGCCCCTGGTACAAAAAGGCCATGCGCCTGGGAAGCGCATCGTTTACCGAGCCATACCAGGATGCCAGCACCAACGACATGATCATTTCCACGCTCGCACCTGTGAAGCGTGGTGAATACGAAGGCGTGGCAGGCGCAGATATCGGCCTGGGCGCTATCGCAAAAACCCTTTCTACCGTGACCCTGGCGGATACCGGTTACGCAGCCCTGATCAACGAACAAGGCACGGTGCTTTTCCACCCGAGGCAGAATCTTGTTGGCAAGAACATCAGTGAATTGATCGGGGGCAAACCCGACTTCGACGGATCCGCCCATGAATACGCCAATGATGAAGGAAACTGGGAAGCCAGCTTCCACCCGATCAGTGAGGCCCGCGGCGTGGAATGGTACCTGGGTACCTTTGTGAATGCGGACAAGATCAACGCCCCGGTGCAAAGTGCGCGGATGACCGGGCTGATCATGGCGGTTATCGGCCTGATCGTGTCGCTGGTGATTCTGCACCTGGGCATAAAGGTGTTGATGGCGCCAGTTCGGCGTCTGAACACGGCCATGGCGGATATTGGTACCGGGGATGCGGATCTCACCCAGCGTCTGGACGACAGTGCCAAAGATGAGTTCGGGGAATTGGCCAGAAGCTTTAACCAGTTCGTCGAGAATATCCAGACTGTGGTCCGGGATGTTCAGCAGGGCAGCGCGGAACTGGGCCAGAACGTCAGTTCCCTGAGGGACACCGCCAGCACCAGCCGTTCAAGCGTCGAAAGCCAGCAGGCCGAGATCGATATGGTTGCCACCGCGATCAATGAGATGTCGGCCGCCGCTGGAGAGATTGCCCAGAACGCACAGCAAACCGCAGATGCCGCCAATACCGCCGACGGTGACAGTCGTGCGTCGCTTGAAACCGTGGCCGCCTCCCGGGATGCGGTTCAGAAGCTCTCGAAGGAGATCAATGCCGCGGCTGAGGTCATCGATACGCTCGGCAAAGACGTTGCCTCTATCACTACCGTGCTTGAGGTAATTCAGGGGATTGCGGAGCAAACCAATCTGCTTGCATTGAACGCCGCCATTGAAGCCGCTCGGGCCGGTGAGGCAGGGCGCGGCTTTGCGGTAGTCGCCGATGAGGTGCGCAACCTTGCGCAGCGCACCCAGTCCAGCACCGAGGAAATCAACAACATGATCGAGCGTCTGCAGAAAGGTGCCAACGATGCGGTTGATGTAATGAAGGCTTCCACGGCGGTTTCCAATGTGAGTATGGAGAAAGCCCAGGACGCCATGGAAGCGCTCAACCGTATTGCCGAGGCGATCACCTCCATCAGTCAGATGACATCGCAGATTGCCACGGCCTCCGAAGAGCAGACCTCGGTGACGGAAGAACTGAACTCGTCGATTACCCGAATTGCGGATCAGGGGCAGGAGGCAGCCGCTGCCGCGACGGAAAACGATGTTTATAGCGGCCAGATTGAAAGCATCGGCAAGGCACTGAACCAGAACGTGTCACGATTCCGGGTCTAGTGGACCGGACTAGCGGCTCAGAAGATCGAGGCGTCGGCGCAGGTTCTCCAGCGTGCTGCGCCCTACGTAGCGCGATTCCTCGCTGAGAAACGGATTTTCCAGCGTGATCACCGTGCGCGTATTCAGGTTCAGATCCTTGACGGCGCGGGCGTAGTAGGCCCTCAGGAAGTTGCTGAAACTCCCGTCGTGAATGGCACGCTCAATGCCCAGTTGCAGCCGATGTGCGGTCTCCTGATCGTGGGGGCCGACAAACAGATAGGAAGGCATGGGGTAGGCGATCAACAGGTTGGGTTCGATCACCAGGTTCGGATCCTGCTCCATTTCCAGGTCGTACAGGACTTCACTGACACCGCGGGCGAAACAGTCAAAGCGTTCGTTCCGGAGCATCCCGAACAGTATCTCGTATCGGGAGTGGGTAACTACCGGAATACCATTTGCCTCCAGCACGGGCGTGTCCGGCCAGTGTGAGCCCTGACCGATCCAGATCTGACTGGCTCGGAGGTCATCGAGATTCTTGATGCCTTCGAATTTCGGTAACGATTCCGGTAAAACCACGCAGACCCGAAAGCCCAGAAGGCCGCCATCAACCGGGAAAGGAATTGCTGTCAGAAACTCTTCCCGCTCGGCCGAAGTGGCTACATTGGCAATATCAACCAGGCGGGATTGGCCATCTGCCAGTTCCCGAAGCACCCGACCCTGGCTTAGCTCCTCACTTCGAATAATCCGGAAGCCGCCGTATTCCGGGGTTTTCTTCAAGGCAAGCTCGACAAGCGCGCGGATAGCCGGGCTGTCGTAGTTCCGGTACCAGAGCAGATAGTCTCGACTGGTCGCTTCCGGCGAGCCTGTCGGTGACGTTGCGGCCGCGAAGGCTGGAAGCGCTGGCAGGAAGGCTGCGGCAAGACATAGAACCAGCACGGGCAGCCACAGAAACAGTCTTCGGAACCGGGTGAAGGCCACGAAAGCGGGCAGATAACATTCCAAATCAGAAATCCTTTCTTAATCCTGGAAAAGCTGGCCCGGTTAGCAATCGTGATTCAAACGGGCAACCCTCACTTTAGAACACAAATTCAAAAATAAACCGGACAATGTCCAAAAAAATTGTAAAAGATTCTTGCGGCTGCCGGAGCCCGTTGTAATCATCGGCTTCGACCAAAAAACGGAGCGATATAATGGCAATTATCGACAATCTCATCGGTGCTACCGGTCAATGGGTGGCCAGCACAGACCCGAAGGCCACATTGGCCAGCCCGCTGGCCTGGCTGAAGAAAACCGGTGGTTATGCGGCGGTGAACAAGATCATTGGCTTGTCCATCCCTTTTGCCCCGAGGAACAACTTCAGTGTTGAGGAAGTGAGACCTGGCTATGTGCGGGCGAAAATCCGGCTGAAGGGGAACAAGAACCACTTCGGAAGTCTTTACGCGGGTGCGTATTTTCTCGTGGCTGAAATCCCGGGCGGCGTCCTGACCCTGTTCGACCTGGGCCCCGCTTACACGCCAATCCTCAAGGAAATGACCCTGCAGTTCCTGCAGCCGGCCAACAGCGATGTGACCGTGGATTTCACGCTGCCGCCGGAAACCGTGGCGGGCATTCTTGCCGACGCTGATGAAACCGGCCGGGCCAAATTCACCCTGGAAGGGACACTCAGGGATGAGGAGGGCAACCATGTGGCTACCTCCATTGCCCATTACCGGGTGCGCAAGAAGGGCTTTAAAGCGGAGGCCTGAGGATCAGGCGGGATCAAGGCCGGCAATGGTCTCCAGGAATATCTCGCCGTACTTCTCGAGTTTGGCAGCACCCACGCCGCTGACCTCGGCCAGCTCATCCAGCGTTCGCGGCTTGCGCTCAAGCATTCCGAACAGGGTCGTGTCGTGAAAAATGACGTAGGGAGGCACGCCCTGTTTGTCGGCCAATTCCTTGCGGCAGGCTCGCAGGGCGTCCCAGCCGGCCTGGTCGGTAATCTGGTCCTTCACGGGGCTGCTGGATCGGCCACCAGAGGCCCGGCCTGCGGTCTTCTTGACCACCGGGTCCTTGCGCAGCTCGATGGTCTGCCGACCCTGCAACAGGGGGCGGCATTGCTCCGTTAGCTGGAGTGCGCCATAACCCTCCGGATCAGCACGGAGATAACCGTTGGCGACCAGTTGCCGGAACACGGATTTCCATTCGTTGGCGCTAAGCTCGGTGCCAATGCCGTAGGTGGAAACCTGATGGTGGCCGGACTGCAGAATCCGTTCGTTTTCCGAGCCCCGAAGCACATCAATCAGGTAGGTTACGCCGAAACGCTGGCCAGTGCGGAATACACAGGACAGGGCTTTCTGCACGGCCACAGTTCCATCCCAGGTCTCGGGCGGATTGAGGCAGGTATCGCAATTACCACAGGGTTGCTCGAGCTGGTCCCCGAAATAACGCAGCAACACCTGGCGACGGCAACTTGTTACCTCGCACAGACCCAGCATGGCGTCGAGCTTCTGGCGTTCCACCCTCTTGAAGTGGTCGTTGCCCTGGGAACTCTCCAGCATTTGCCGCAGTTTGATCACATCCTGCAGGCCATACACCATCCAGGCGGTAGACGGCTTACCGTCCCGTCCGGCACGGCCGGTTTCCTGGTAGTAGGCTTCAAGGCTCTTGGGCAGGTCCAGGTGAGCCACAAAGCGCACGTCGGGTTTATCAATACCCATACCGAAGGCGATGGTGGCGACGATAATCACCCCGTCTTCCCGCAGGAAACGTTCCTGGTGAAGGGCGCGTTGCTCTGACGACAGTCCGGCATGATAGGGCAGAGCGGTATAGCCTTTCTGGGCCAGGGTTTTCGCGGTGGCATCCACCTTGTTACGGGACAGGCAGTATACGATGCCGCAATCACCGTCATGCTCGGCTTTAATAAAGTCCAGTAACTGCTTGTTTGCGTTTGTCTTTGGTGCAATACGATACTGAATGTTCGGGCGATCGAAGCCACTGACGAAGTGACGTGCCTCGGTCAAAGAAAGACGTTCCGCGATCTCTTTTCGGGTGCGCTCATCGGCGGTTGCCGTCAGCGCAATGCGCGGGACGCCGGGGAACTGCTCGGCCAGCATGCTCAGCTGGAGGTAATCGGACCGGAAGTCGTGCCCCCACTGGGACACGCAGTGGGCCTCGTCAATGGCGAACAGCGAGATGGAGGCATCGTGGAGCAGTTCGATGGTACGTGGCTGTATCAGCCGTTCCGGCGCACAGTAAAGCAGATCAAGCTCACCGGTCATCAGCGCATATTCGGTGGCTCGGGCCTGCTCGAAATCCATGGTGGAGTTCAGGAATGCAGCTCGCACACCGAGCTCTTTCAGCGCGGCGACCTGATCCTGCATCAGGGCAATCAGGGGCGAAATTACAATCGCCGTACCGGAGCGCACCAGTGCCGGTACCTGATAGCAGAGGGATTTGCCGCCGCCCGTGGGCATCAGTACCAGAGCGTCCCGTCCTTCCGAGACTTCCCGGATGATGTCACCCTGCAGCGGCCGGAACGCTTCATAACCGAAAACTTCGTGCAGCACCTGTTCCGGATCCCGTCCCGAGGTGGTGGGGCGCTCGGTGGAAAGCTGTTCGAAATCCTGATCAAGATACATAGGGTAACCGGTTTCTGGGCCTGGAGCCGCTGTATTAAGACGGGTGAAATGCCGGTGTCGGCGCGGTGGCCAATGATACCAGATTAACCCGGAGCATTGACCAGCAAACCCGTTTGCCGGATGGAGGCAAAGTAGTGGAAGAAACGCTACAATACCGCGTTTTTAAACCACCGTTTCACGCCATATTGTGACAGACACAGATAATAACAGGGCTTCCATGCAGGAATTTGATGCCATCCGTCCGTATTCGGACGAAGAAACCGGCGCTGCTATTAACCGCCTGGTCAACGATCAGGAATTTCTGGATATGGTCGGTCGATTCAAGTCTCCGACTCTGGCTCGCTGGGCGCCGGCCATGTTGCGTGTATTTACCCGTCGCTGGCTCAGCAGCCATTTTGGCCACTACACCCGGGTTGACGATCTGCAGGCGGGACTTTCCGGTTACGTGGGCGAGCTGGTTGATAGCACGACCACACGAGTCACGACCAGCGGCCTGGATAACCTCGATAAACATGGCGCCTATCTGTTTATCTCAAACCATCGGGACATAGTTTTCGACCCCATGGTCGTGAATTACTTGCTGTTTCAGAACGGTTTTCACACCACCCGGATTGCGATCGGTGACAACCTCCTGGCTAACCGGGTGTTTGCGGAAATGATGCGGCTTAACAAGAGTTTTGTGGTTCGCCGTAGCATGACCAGCCCCCGGGAGATGCGCGATGCTTACATCACACTCTCCGGCTTCATCAACCACAGCATCGATACCAATCACAGCATCTGGATCGCCCAGCGGGAGGGCCGGGCGAAGGACGGCCTTGATTTCACCGATCCGGCCATCATCAAGATGTTTTACATGAGCCGCAAGAAAAGTGGGCTCAGTTTTGGCGAGGCCATGAGCCGGCTGCATATCGTGCCGGTTTCCATCGCCTATGAGTACGACCCCTGCGATGCCGACAAAGCCCAGGAACTGGAAACCCGGGCCAGAACCGGCAAATACATCAAGCGTGAGGGCGAGGACACCGAGCAGATCATGAAGGGACTGACTGGTTTCAAGGGGCACGTGCACGTGCACTTTGGTGCGCCCATTCATGAATCACCGGACAACCCGAAAGATCTGGCAACCCGTATAGACCGCGAGATGCATGCGAACTATCACCTGCATGCGTCCAACCTGGTGGCTTACCAGCAACGCGGCCTTCATCCCCAGTCCCATGACACACCCGATACGGTCAGTGATTCGGTGGTCACTGCCGAAACCTGGTCACCTGCAGAGATGGAAGCTGCGGAGGCGGAGATGGAGCGGCGCCTGGAGGCCTGTGATCCGGCCATTAGGCCCTATCTGCTGGATATGTATGCCAATCCGGTGGTCACCGCACTCGAAGCAAATGCCGCGAAATCCGGCCATTCCGAATAAGCCGGCCTTCAAACTTCAGACAAGAGGTAAACCGTGCAGGATCTTAAGTACATCGAGATTGAAACCGGAGAAAACCCGACCGCTGCCGTCATCTGGCTTCATGGTCTGGGTGCCAGCGGCCACGACTTCGAACCGGTGGTGCCGGAACTGGGGCTGCCGGAAGACGCCGCCATAAGGTTCATCTTTCCCCACGCGCCCAACCTGCCAGTCACCATCAATGGCGGGATGTCCATGCCGGCCTGGTACGACATCAAGGCCATGGATATTGACAGGGTGGTGGATACCGAACAATTGCGGGCCTCTGCCGATGCCGTCGCCAGATTGGTGGAGCGTGAAAAAGAGAAGGGCGTTCCGGCAAACCGGATCATCATCGCCGGATTCTCCCAGGGCGGGGCAGTAGCCTATGAACTGGGGCTCAGCTTTCCGGAGCGCTTTGCCGGCATTCTGGCGCTTTCAACCTACTTTGCCACGGCCAAGACGGTCCAGCGCTCGGAGGCTAATGCCGATGTGCCAATCAATGTCTATCACGGAACCTTCGATCCGATGGTGCCGGAATCCCTGGGTGTGCGCAGTGTCGAAACCCTGAGAGAAATGGGCTACGACCCCGCGTACCAGACCTATCCCATGGAGCACAGTGTGTGCCTTGAGGAAATACAGGACATCGGTCGTTTTATTCGCCGCCACCTGCTTTAAAGGTTCAGCCATGCCCGGGGTCACACCCAGAGCATGGCGCCCATTTCCAGCGGATGGGTCAGGGATTCATGATACGGATACATCCGAAGCCTGAGGGTCTGTAAGCCAGGATAGGGCGGCTGAACCTGGGTGGAAAATACGGTTCGGCCCTCGGCTTCACTCTCTTTCTCCAGCAAGAAACTGTCAGGGCCTGGGCTGCCGTTAGTTCCGGTGCACTCCGGGCTGACCAGGCATTCCACCCGAACATCCTCTGCGGACAGGCCATTGAGCGCCGCCTCAACACGAAGCTCCACAGCCCCATCGTGGGGACACGAGGATTTAACGCAGCCGACCACCGATAGTTCCACACCGGGCCAGGCCTGTCGAACCCTGGCTTTCCAGTCTGCCAGACCGGTTGCGACCCGGCCTCCGTCGGCCATCAGAAGCGCGCCCTGACTGGAGGCGGGATGATAATAATTATTCACGTAATCCATCACCATCCGCTGGGCGTTGAACCGGGGGGTTATGGATTTCATTGACGCCTTGGAGCGCTTGACCCAGCCCTTGGAAAACCCCTGGGAGGCGCGGTCATAGTAAAGAGGCACCACCTCAAACTCGATCAGGTCGATAAGGTCCCTGGCTTCTTCTTCGTTCCGGAACTCCGGGTCCAGCTCGGTATCCCTGGGCGGGATGCCCCAGCCGTTCTTGCCGTCGTAGCCTTCCCCCCACCAGCCATCAAGCACACTGAGATTCAGGGCGCCGTTTAGGGCAGCTTTTTCACCGGAGGTACCGCTGGCTTCCTTGGGGTATTCGGGCGTATTCAGCCAGACATCCACGCCACTCAGTAACCGGCGGGCCATGGCCTGATCGTAGTCTTCCAGCAGGATCAGATGCCCCATCAGCGAAGGATGCATGGACAGATCGTGAATAACCTTGATCAGCTGTTGCCCGGGTTTGTCTTTCGGGTGGGCCTTGCCGGCGAAAACCAGCACAACGGGGCGGTCCGGATTGGTGAGAATGCGTTCCAGCCGCTCCAGATCGGAAAAAATCAGCGTCGCCCGCTTGTAGGTGGCAAACCGTCTGGCAAAGCCGATGACCAGCGTGTCTTTTTCTGAGGAAATCAGCTGACGGGTCATCCGGTCAGTTACGGAGTGGCCGGTCCCATTGCGTTTATGCTGGCGTTTCAGACGCCGGACAATGTACTCGCCCATTTGCTGCTTCAGCGCCTTGTGTACGCTCCAGTAGTGATAGTCCGGGATCTGATCGATAAATTCCCAGAAATCCGGATTCCGCAGCTCGCTCTTCCAGGTGGGGGCCTGAATATCAAACAGGCTGGACCATTCCGGCGCAAGGAAGGTGGGCACGTGCACACCGTTGGTGATGTAGCCGATGGGGTTTTCTGCCGGAGGCACCTGGGGCCAGATATCACCCTCCATCAGCGAAGCGACGCCGCCGTGAATACGGCTGACACCGTTGTGGTAGCGGGAGCCACGCAGCCCCAGGCTGGTCATATTGAAACTGTCACCGCCATCCTTTGCGCCCAGGGCGAACACCTGCTCGAAATCCAGACCAGCCTCTTCAAGAAAACGACCAAGGGCGTGGTGGACCAGTGCCCTGGGGAAAATGTCGTGGCCCGCAGGCACGGGTGTGTGGGTGGTAAACAGCGTTGCGCCGGCAACGGCTTCCAGAGCTGCTTCAAAGCCAAGCTCCGAGTTGATCATGGTGTTTCGGCAACGTTCGAGGATCTGGAACGCGGCATGCCCCTCGTTGATGTGCCACACGGTCGGCTTGAGGTTCAGCGCCTCCAGAACCCGGGTTCCACCGATTCCAAGCAGCATTTCCTGGCTGATGCGCGTGGATTCATCGCCACCATACAACTGCAGCGTTAGGTTCTGGTCCTCGGGACTGTTTTCCTCGGTATTGCTGTCCAGCAGGTACAACCGGATATGGCCCACCCGTGCCTCCCAGACCCGAGCCACCACATCGCGACCAGGGAAGGGTACGGATACCTTCAAAACCTGGCCGTCGAGTTCAACTGGGGTTATGGGCAGTTCATCGCTGGAATGGGATTGATAGCGCGCAATCTGCTGGCCATGGGCGTCAATGCTCTGAATAAAATAGCCCTGCTGGTACAACAGCCCGACAGCCACAAACGGCAAGGCGAGATCACTGGCGGCCTTGCAGTGATCGCCGGCCAGGATGCCCAGGCCTCCGGAATAGATCGGAAAACTCTCGTGGAATCCGAACTCAGCGCAAAAGTACGCAACCAGGGCCTGCTCAGGGTCGAGCTTCTCCGTTACCTCAGGGCCGGGGCCCGCCTCCAGATAGGCATCGTAGCTGCTCAGCACCCGGCGATATTCGGCCAGAAACGCCCGGTCTTCCGAGGCTTCGTCGAGCCGGTCCTGGGCGACACGTCGCAGGAACAGCTTCGGGTTGTGCTCTACTTTTTGCCAGAGCCGAAGGTCTATCCGCGCGAACAGGCTGCGCACCCCGTGATCCCAGCTGTAAAACAGATCGTTTGCGAGCTCTTCCAGCCGCTCCAGGGACTCTGGAATCAGGGGGTGGGCCTCAAGTCGGAATTCAGTTGCTTTATGCATTTTGGTTGCCTCCAGGCGGGCAAACGCTCGCACTAGTCAAGCTTTTGTTGATCACGTTCTTTGAGAATGCGCTGATACAGTTCGCCATAGGTGCGAGCCCGCTGTTTCCAGGAATAATCGATCCCCATGCCGTTTTCCTGCAACCTCCGCCACTGTTTGCGTTTCTCGAAAACCTGCAGCGCCCGGTTGATGGAGGCAAGGAGGGCCTCGGCACTGGCGCCGGTAAATTTGAAGCCGTTGGCCTTGTCGATTCCAACATCCTGGGGGTCCTGTACCGTATCGGAGAGTCCTCCCACACCGTGCACCACCGGAATGGTGCCGTAGCGGAGGCTGTACATCTGGTTAAGCCCGCAGGGCTCGAACCTTGAGGGCATCAGGAACAGATCGCAGCCCGCCGTGATTCGATGGGAGAGCCCCTCGTTGTAGCCCAGGGTGAGGGACATCTGCCCCGGCCATTGCCTGGCAAGTTGTTTAAGGGGTTCCTCATAACGCTCTTCACCAGAGCCAAGAATTGCAAACTGGCAGCCTTGTTCCAGCAACATGGGCATCACGGACACTAACCAGTCCACGCCTTTCTGTTCCACCAATCGGCCAATAAAGCCCATGAGGGGTCTGCCATTTACCTCCAGCCCAAGTTCCTGTTGCAGGCTGGCCTGGCACTGGGCCTTGTTCTTCAGGTGATCACGTCCATAGTGAAAGACCAGCTCCGGATCCGTCTCAGGGTTCCAGACCCGGGAATCAATGCCGTTGAGAATGCCAGTCAGGGCGTGTTGCCGATGCCGGAGTAGTCCATCAAGGCCATTGCCGAATTCCGGAGTCTGGATTTCCCGGGCATAGGTGGGGCTTACGGTGGTAATCCGGTCACTGAATGCCAGTCCGCCTTTGATGAACGAGAGCTGGCCGTAGAATTCCAGTTGCTCAAGGCTCCAGAGTGAATCAGGCAGGCCCAGGGCACGGAATGTCTCATGGGAAAACAGACCCTGATAGGCGAGGTTGTGAATGGTATACACAGTGCCCGGGCGGTCTTGATAGGCCTCGAGAAACACGGGGATCAGCCCCGTTTGCCAGTCATTACAGTGCACCAGATCGGGCCTCCAGTTCACACCCGCTTCGCCCATGGCGATCATGGCGCCCACCTTGCCGAACAGTTCAAACCGGTGGGCGTTGTCCCACCAGTCTTTGCCTTCTTCGTTTCTATAGGGGTTGCCGGGCCGGTCGAAAAGCGGGGGGCAGTCTACCAGCCAAAGGGTTACTGCCGTACCTGGTAGCCTGGTCTGCCAGAGGCTGACATTGTACTGGCCCAGCTGAAAACGGGCCTTTCTGCGCGAACCCGCCTTGCGAGCCGCTTTGACGGCATCCGGGTAGCCTGGCAGCAGTATCTGGACATCGTATTCCAGGCGACAGAGTGCCTCCGGCAAACTGGCGGAGACGTCGGCAAGACCGCCGGTTTTCACCAGCGGATAAACCTCGCTGGTGGCAAATAGAACCCGGATCATAACGCTGGCCTCAGGATAATGGCGCCCAGAGGTGGCAGGGTAAGTTCCAGTGACCAGTTGCGGTTCATCCAGTGTTGTTCTTCCGCGGCCATGGGATAAGGGTTACCGAGGTTGCTGCCGCCGTAATACTCCGAGTCAGAATTAAAGATTTCCCGCCAATCGCCACCCCGGGGCAGCCCGATTCGATAGTGGTGCCTGGGCATGGGGGTAAAATTGACCACGATCACCGAGGTTTCCCCGTTAGCGGTTCGCAGAAAGCTGATCACAGACTGGGGCGAATCGTGGCAATCGATCCATTCAAAGCCGTCCGGGGTGAAACTGGCGCCGTGCAGCGAGACTTCCCGCCGGTAAACACCGTTCAGGTCCTGCACCAGCTTTTTGATGCCCTGGTGCTCCGGATATTCCAACAGTGACCAGTCCAGCTCCCGGGATTCGCTCCATTCCCGACGCTGACCGAATTCACCGCCCATAAACAGCAATTTGGCGCCCGGATAGCAGAACATATAGGTGAAAAGTACCCGCAAACTGGCCCGCTGCTGCCATTCGTCGCCGGACATCTTGTTGATCAGGCTGCCTTTGCCATGAACTACCTCGTCGTGGGACAGGGGGAGCAGGAAATTCTCGGAAAACGCATACAACAGGCCGAAGGTCAGCTTGTCGTGATGGTACTGGCGGTAAACCGGGTCCTGCGCCAGGTAATCCAGGGTGTCGTGCATCCAGCCCATGTTCCATTTGAGGTTGAAGCCAAGACCGCCAATTTCCGGTGGCCGGGTTACACGTGGCCAGGAGGTGGATTCTTCGGCACAAACCAGGGTTCCCGGAAAGCGGCTCTGACAGACCCGGTTCAGTTCACGCAGAAACTCAATGGCTTCCAGGTTTTCATGGCCGCCGTACTCGTTGGGGAGCCATTCGCCCTCTTTGCGGGAATAATTGAGGTAAAGCATGGAGGCCACGGCGTCCACCCGCAGCCCATCGATATGAAAGGCATCCAGCCAGAACAGGGCACTGCCGATCAGAAAGTTCCGCACCTCATGCCGGCCGTAGTTGTAGATGAGTGTGCCCCAGTCCTGATGGCGCCCCTTGCGAGGGTCTTCATGTTCGTAAAGCGCGCTGCCATCAAACCGGGCCAGGGCGTGTTCATCGGTAGGGAAGTGCCCCGGCACCCAGTCCAGGATAACGCCGATGTTGTGCCGGTGGCACTGGTCCACCAGGTAACGGAGATCGTCAGGGCTACCGAAACGACTCGTCGGGGCGTAGTAGCCTGTGGTCTGGTAACCCCAGGATTCGTCCAGGGGGTGTTCGGTTACGGGCAAAAGCTCAATGTGGGTAAAGCCCATCTCCAGGACATAGGGAATCAGCTGGTCCGCCAGCTCTCGATAGGTCAGCCAACGGCCGGATCCGTGATGGCGCCAGGAGGCGGCATGGACCTCGTAGATCGAAATGGGGGAGTCCTGCCAGTTCCAGCGGCCCCGTCTTGCAAGCCAATCGCCATCGCTCCAGCCAAAATGGCCCCGCTCGGTTACCCTGGCAGCCGTAGAGGGCCTCAGTTCAAACGCTTGCCCATAAGGGTCGGTTTTCAGGATGTGATGGCCTTTTTCCGTGGTAATGGCAAATTTGTAGAGTGCGCCGGTGCCAATGCCCGGAATAAAACAGGACCAGACGCCGGTTCCAGCATGCAGGGACATGGGGTGGGTGCCTGCGTTCCAGTGGTTGAAATCGCCGACAACGCTGACCGCCCTGGCATGTGGCGCCCAGGCGGCGAAACGAACGCCTTCAGCGTTTTTATTCCGGCAAACATGGGCACCCAGCACGTTGTAGATGTGCCAGTGACGGCCTTCGCCGAAGAGATGAAGGTCGAATTCGCTGAGCGTTGGGCTGTCCATAGACCGTGCTGTTCCTGACCAGGTGAAGCGCATTACGCGTCCGTTCATTGGACGCGAACGGGCCTGTTTAAAAAATGACCCAAAACAAGTTTACGTCATAATTCCGTGCTAGTGTTCTAATATAGTTTAAGGCGTCAAAAACGTGGCAAACCCTTGCGGTTGAACGACCGGTCACAGGGAAGGTTTTCTTCAGGGAAGCAGCTATGCAAACGGCCAAGCGTTTCGTCAGTCGTCTCACTCGTCAGACTCTTGCACTGGTTCTTGCCGGAGGGCGGGGCTCCCGCCTTCACGATCTGACCAAGTGGCGCGCCAAGCCGGCGGTGCCCTTCGGCGGAAAGTTCCGCATCATCGATTTTCCACTTTCCAACTGCATTAACTCGGGCATTGGCCAGGTTGGCGTTATTACCCAGTACAAATCCCATTCCCTGATACGCCATATCCAGCGTGGCTGGGGATTCCTCAGGGGCGAACTTGATGAATTTGTCGAGCTGCTACCGGCCCAGCAACGCATCGAAACCTCCTGGTATGAGGGAACCGCCGATGCCGTACTGCAGAACCTCGATATCATTCGCAGCCACCAGCCCGAGTATGTGCTGATTCTGGCTGGCGACCACGTGTACAAGATGGATTACGGCACCATGCTGGCCCATCACGTGGAAAATGATGCCGATATCACGGTTGGCTGTATCGAGGTACCGCTCGAGGAAGCCTCCGCATTCGGCGTGATGTCGGTGGATGATGAACTCACAGTCACTGAATTCGTCGAAAAGCCCGAGCAGCCAAGGCCGATGCCCGGCCAACCCGGGAAGGCACTCGCATCCATGGGTATCTATGTGTTCAGCACCCAGGTCCTGTTTGATGAATTAATGCGCGACCATCAGATGGATGGCAACTCCTCCCATGATTTTGGCAAGGACATCATTCCTTCGGTGATCAAGCGCCTGCGGGTGGTCGCTTTCCCGTTCCGCAACCCGGTGGAGAACAAACCCGCCTACTGGCGGGACGTTGGTACTGTTGATGCTCTCTGGCAGGCAAACCTTGAGCTCATCGGCATCAGCCCGGAGCTGAACCTCTACGATTCACACTGGCCGATATGGACCTACCAGGAGCAACTTCCGCCGGCCAAGTTTGTGTTCGACGACGATAACCGTCGCGGCATGGCCGTGGATTCCATGGTGGCAGGCGGGTGCATTGTTTCCGGTTCGCTGGTGAAACATTCCCTGCTTTTCTCCCAGGTTATGGTGCATTCCTTCAGCGAAATTTCAGATTCGGTTATCTATCCGGATGTTGAGGTGGGTCGCCATTGTCATATCCGCAATGCCCTGATTGATCGGGGATGCCGTATTCCGGAAGGCACGCGGATAGGTTTCGACGCCGCCGAGGACCGCAAGCGGTTTCATGTTTCTCCCAAAGGTATTGTGCTGATCACGCCCGAGATGCTCGGGCAGGATTATCCCCATGGCCTCTGACTCCAGAACCCCGGTTGTTTTGTGCTGGCATATGCACCAGCCGTCTTATCAGGACATGCGCACTGATCAGTTCCTGTTTCCCTGGGTGTACCTGCATACCATCAAGGATTACAGTGACATGGCGGCGCATCTTGAAGCGAATCCTGAGGCGAGGGCGGTGGTGAACTTTGCCCCCGTACTGCTTGAGCAGATTGAAACCTACCTGATACAGATTGAGAAATGGCGTCATGGCGCCGGCGAGATCGGCGACCCTCTGTTGGCCGCACTGGTAGCAGAGCAGTTGCCAGAAACCGGAACACCGGCGTTCCTCGGGTTGATGGAAAAATCCCTTCGCGCCAACCGGGAGCGAATCGTCAATCGCTATCCCGCCTACGCACGGCTGGCAGAACTGGCCGAGGTGTACCGTGGGAAACCGGAACTTCAGAGGTACATTTCCAGCCGATTCCTTTCCGATCTGCTGGTGTGGTACCACCTCGGCTGGATGGGTGAGACGATCCGCCGTAACAGCCATTGCATTCAGAGCCTTCAGGAAAAAGGCCATAGCTTTTCAATGGATGACCGGAGGGCTCTCCTGGATGTGATCTTTGACGTGTTATCCGGCATCGGCCCCCGTTACCGCCACCTTGCCCAGAAAGGCCAGGTTGAGCTGTCCGTAAGCCCCTATACCCATGCCATGCTGCCTCTGCTGATCGACCTTGAGTCTGCCCGCGAGGCCATGCCGGATATCGCACTGCCAGTGCATAGCCGGTATCCGGAGGGTGAAACACGTGCGGCCTGGCAACTACAGCAGGGCAAAGCCGTGTTTCAGCGGTTTTTCGGGGTCACTCCTTCGGGTTGCTGGGCTTCCGAGGGCGGCCTCAGCCAGGCGACCCTGGCCTTGCTAGACGACCATCAGTTCAGATGGACTGCCAGCGGGGATTCCGTAGTCCACAACAGTCTTAACCACGCCAGGAAAGAAAACCCGGACTTGCCGGACTACGGTATTCACCAGCCCTACACCTTCGGTGAATCAGACACGTCTGTGTTCTTTCGGGATGATGGCCTGTCAGACCTTATCGGGTTCACCTACGCGGACTGGCATGCCAAAGATGCCGTTGGCGACCTGGTTCACCACATGGAAAACATCGCGGGGCAGGGTAAAGGCAAAACGCGGCCTGTGATTTCCGTGATCATGGATGGGGAAAATGCCTGGGAATACTACCCGGAAAACGGGTTTCACTTTCTGGACGAGTTGTATCGCGTGCTTGCCAACCATCCGAAACTGAAACTGACCACTTACAGCGATCTGGTTGCGAACCCGGTTGCTGAGCCGGTTCGCCTGCCAAAGCTGGTCGCCGGTAGCTGGATTTACGGCACCTTTTCAACCTGGATTGGTGACCCCGACAAGAACCGCGCCTGGGATTTGCTGTGCGAAGCGAAAATCCACTTCGACCGCGTGATGGATAACGGCAGCCTCAACGCGGAGCAAAAAGAGGCCGCCATGCGGCAACTGGCGATCTGTGAAGGGTCTGACTGGTTCTGGTGGTTTGGCGACTACAACCCGGCTCAGATTGTCAGCGATTTCGAGCACCTTTACCGGCGCCACCTGGTGAACCTGTATGACATGATCCACTACCCGGCGCCGCCGCTGGTGTTCCAGCAGCTCAGCCAGGGCAGCGGAGAACCCGCCCGTGGCGGAACCATGCGTCCGGGACACGAAGCGGATAATCCGGCATGACGTTGACGAACACCAAGGATCTGTTCAGCCTCAGAAGGGCCGGCGTACTGCTGCATCCGACCTGCCTGCCGGGCACACTGGGCGTGCTGGGGGCCGGTGCACGCCGCTTCATCGATTTCATGGCCGCCAGCGGGATAACCGTATGGCAGACGCTGCCCCTCGGCCCAACCCATCAGGATCTCTCACCCTATCAGTCTTTGAGCGCCCACGCTGGCAACCAGGATTTCATCGACTTGTCAGAACTTCTTCAGTCCGGCCTGCTGGCAGATACAGAACTGACACAGCCCATCGCAGAATCTCGTGAACAGCTCCTGAGTATCGCCGCCCAGCGGTTTTTCGAAGGCCGGGGAGAAAACCTTCGGGGTCTGGATCTGGCGGGTTACGAGAACTTCCGGGCGAAGAATGATTACTGGCTTGATGACTTCTGCCTGTTTGTCGCCATTCGGGAGGTTCAGGAATCCCCCGGCTGGCTTCACTGGCCTCAGCCGCTGAGAGATCGCGATCCAGAAGCACTACAGGCATTTACTCAGCAACACCAGTCGCGGGTGGCCAGGATACGCTTCGAGCAGTTCCTGTTTCATCACCAGTGGCAGGCAATGCGCGACTACGCGAGAAGCAGGGGCATCCTGTTGTTCGGTGATATTCCTATTTTTGTTGCCCACGACAGCGCCGATGTCTGGGCCAACCGGCATTTGTTCAAACTCGATGCCCACGGCGAGCCCACGGTTGTTGCCGGTGTTCCTCCGGATTACTTTTCCCCGGACGGCCAGCACTGGGGAAATCCGCTCTACAACTGGCAGGCCATGGCGGAAGCTGGCTACCAGTGGTGGTTGGAACGCCTCGAAAGCCAACGCCATATGTTTGACCTGATCAGGATTGATCATTTTCGCGGCCTGCAGGCCTACTGGGAAATTCCGGCGGGTACGCCGGAACCCAGGTACGGCTATTGGGTTCCCGGCCCAGCCGACCATTTTCTACAGGCCTGCTTCAACCGGTTCCCGGACTTGCCCCTTGTCGCCGAAAACCTGGGAATCATCAGTGACGATGTGGAAGAGCTTCGTAAACGGTTCCAGTTGCCGGGGATGACCGTGATGCAGTTCGGTTTTGATGGCAGCCCTGACAATCCCCACTTACTGCACAACCACCATAGCCGCGACCTTGTCTACACCGGTACCCACGATAACGACACCACGCTGGGCTGGTACCGAAGCCTGGATGATCACACCCGGCGCTATGTGGATAACTATCTGGGAACCAACGGTGACGGCATGCCCTGGCCGGTGATTGAGGCCGCTTTCCGGTCTGTCTGCTCTCTGGCTGTGGTACCCATGCAGGATTTCCTGGGGCTGGGAACAGAGGCGAGATTCAATACACCGGGCACGGTTACAAATAACTGGATCTGGCAACTGGACTGGAATTTTTCCGAGGAGGACCTGTCCAACCGAGTTGCCGAAGCGATAAAGCGGCATGGACGCCTCCGCCAAGACTGACCAAATTTTGATCAGAATCAAAGAGGCGCCCCCGAACCTTCGATATAAAATACAGGCAGTACTAACAATTGCGTTCCGGACGAGTCTCGAGGGGGGAACATGGAACACAGACTCAGTAAACGCGTACAGGGAAAGCTTGGCCTGTTGGTCTACAAACGCGGGATGCCGGTGGCCACCGGACAGATCCGCGATGCCTCCAAACGTGGGCTGTTTATTGCCACTGACTACACCGACGTTCAGTTAAACCAGACCGTAGAACTGGAATTCCGTTTTCCTGACACCCAGGAAAAGCGGTTCCGTCGCCTTAAGGCCCATGTGGTGAGAAAATCCGACAAGGGGATTGGGGTCGATTTTGAGGGCGTTGAAAACGATGGTTTCACCATCTCATCACTGATCCACTGGTTAAAAAGTCATCATATGCCCGTTAACTATTTTCCGGTTCGGCGCCAGCAAGCCTATTAGAAACAACAGGGAGAACTTTCATGGAACGACTGAAAGGTAAGGTTGCCGTAGTGACCGCTCGCTGATAAACCGACCACCCTGATCGGAGCTCAAACTTGACGCTGGCAGCCTACACCACGCGGTCCTTGCCGGAATCCCTGAATGGGCTGTTTAAGCTGGCATTGGACCTGCGATGGACCTGGCACCATGGCACAGATGATCTGTGGCGTGCCCTTGATGAAGAAATCTGGGACACCACCCGGAACGCCTGGCTGGTGCTTAACAGTGTATCCGGCGACAGGCTGGAAGAGCTGGCTGCCGATCCGGATTTCCGGAAGCGCTACCTTGATCAGATGTCGGCGCACAGTCAGTTTATCGAGGCCGATACCTGGTATACCTCGGAATGCCCCGGGGATCTGGGTGAGGGCGTCGCCTACTTCTGCATGGAGTACGGGCTGAGCGAATCTCTGCCGCTTTATAGCGGTGGACTGGGGGTACTTGCCGGGGATTTCCTCAAGGCCTCGAGCGATCTGGGTGTCCCCGTGGTAGCCGTGGGCCTTCTTTACCAGCAGGGTTATTTCCGCCAGGCCATCAGTACCGATGGTGAACAGCTCGAGTTTTACCCCTACAACGACCCGACGATGCTGCCGGTTTCCCCCCTCAGGGATGATGAAGGCCAGTGGGTGAGGGTGGTTGTGCCTTTCCCCGGGAGGCACGTACGCCTGCGCGCCTGGAAAGCACAAGTGGGCCGGTGCGAATTGCTACTGCTCGATAGTAACGATCCGCGCAATGAACCCGGCGACCGCGGGATTACCAGCGAGCTTTACACCGGCGACCCGGAAAAACGCCTGCAACAGGAAATGGTGCTGGGAATCGGTGGTTGGCGACTGCTCGAACAGCTGGGACGAAAACCCGCCCTGTGCCATCTCAACGAGGGCCATTGCGCCCTGGCACTGGTTGAGCGAGCCTTCAGTTGGCAAGATCAGCACAACAGCGATTTCCAGGTTGCCCGTACCGCAACCAGGGCAACCAACCTGTTTACCACGCACACCTCGGTGGCCTCCGGCTTTGACCATTTCTCCCGCTCGCTGCTTCGCCTGTACCTTGCGCCATGGCTTGATGGGCGGGAACTGGACATCGACCAGCTCATGGCTTTGGGAAGCGAAAACGGTGACACAGGCAATCAGCCCGGAAGCCCGAAACTCAATATGGCGCTACTGGCCCTGAACATGAGCGGCCGGTTTAACGGGGTCAGCCGGATCCACCAGAAGGTTACCCAGACCATTTTTCAGCCTTTCTTTCCCCGGTGGCCTGCCGAGGACATTCCAGCAGACTATGTGACCAATGGCATTCACACGCCAAGCTGGGACTCCCCGGAATCCGACGCTATCTGGACCCAGGCCTGCGGTAAGGACCGGTGGCGCCGCCCACTCATGAAGTCCTGCCCAATGACGGATATCACCGATGAGGCCTTGTGGGAAATGAGACGCCTGCAGCGGGCCCGGCTGATCAGTTATTTGCGCAGACGGCTCTCAAGCCAGCATTGCGAGCAGAATCCGGGCTTTGATCACTCTGCCGCCTGCGGTCTATTACTCGACCATGAAACCCTGACCCTGGGCTTCGCCCGGCGTTTTACCGAATACAAACGACCGGACCTTTTACTCAAGGATCAGGACCGGCTGCTCAAGCTCCTGGCAAGCAGGGATCGCCCTGTCCAGATTGTTCTCGCCGGCAAGGCCCACCCCTACGATAAGCCCGGAAAGGACATTATCCGCCAGTGGAAAGCGTTTTCACGGAGACCGGATGTGGAAGGCAAGGTCGTGTTCATTGAAGACTACGATCTGGGCGTAGCCAATCAGCTGATCCAGGGGGTGGATGTCTGGCTGAACTGTCCGAGACACCCCTGGGAGGCCTGTGGCACCAGTGGCATGAAGGTGCTGGTAAACGGTGGGCTGAACCTGTCCCAGTACGACGGCTGGTGGGCGGAAGCCTGGAACAAGGACGTGGGCTGGGCCATTCGACCCGGCGCCACCTTTGATGAACTGAGTGGTTCCAACAACCATGACCACGACCTCTCGGACGCAAACGAGCTGTTTGATCTGCTTGAAAACGAGGTGGTTCCGAGCTTCTACGACGTGGATGGCGAAGGCATTCCCCGGCAGTGGCTGAACCGGATGCGAGCCAGCATGGATCAGTTGACAGCGGCTTACTCCGCCAACCGCATGGTTCGTGAGTACGTCGAAAAGCTCTACCTTCCCATGACCGAAAAAGGCCGGTATCGCAGCTGTGATACCGCGACGGAGATGCTGCAGGAATCCAGGGCAATAGCACAGCATTGGCCCCGACTGCGATTCAACAGTTTTAACGGGAGCGAAAGCCCGGAAGGCCAGATCTACACTGTCGAAGTCTATCTTGACGGGATTGATGAGCAGCGCATAGCGGTGGAACTGGTGGCGGAACCATCAGAGTTCGGGCCAAGAACCGTAGCCGCCATGCAAATGAAGCATCCGCTCAGTGGATCCGCCCACACCTGTCTTTACGAATGCACGGTGCCCACAAGGCCCGAAGGACACTACACGCCCCGTCTTCGCGTACGGGATGAGCGGCTGAACCTTCCCCTCGAGAACCCGGCCATCCTCTGGCTGAAATAATCCTCAGCTCCGCCAGAACGCCGGCGAAAGTACGATTACAACGCTCAGGATCTCAAGGCGCCCCATCAGCATGCCCACCGACAGCACCCATTTGGCAGCATCGGGCAGAGGCCCGAAGTTGCCTGCCGGACCAATAATGTCACCCAGCCCCGGCCCCACATTGGTCAGCGAGGTGAGGGCGCCTGACAGGGCTGTCACAAAATCCAGCTGCATTGCAGCCAGGGCCACTGTGATCAAGAGGAGGCAGAGCAGGAAAATAAAGGTATAGGCAATCATGGATGAGATGATCTCATCGCTCACTGCCCGACCATTATAGTTCCGGGTAAGCACGGCACGGGGGTGCAGGAGTCGCATCAACTGTTCCCGCAGAATGATCAGAGAAAGCTGGAACCGGAAAATCTTCATGCCGCCGGCGGTGGAACCGGAACAGCCGCCCACGAACATGAGGAAGAAGAACAGGACAAACGCCAGCGGGCCCCAGGCTGAATAATCCTCGGACGCATACCCCGTGGTGGTCACCACGGAGGTTACGTTAAACAGGGTGGCCGCGTAGTTGTGAATGGGGTCAAAGGGTACGGGTGACACCATCCAGCGATAGAGCGTCAGCAGCAGGGGCACGAAGAACAGGATTGCCAGGAACAGCCGAACCTGCTGGTCTCTGAACAGGACACCGTGCTGGCCGTGCATCTCGCGTACAAAAAGGAAAAAGGGCAGGCTGCCGATAATCATGAACAGCGTGGCTTCCATGAGGATCAGATCATTGAACTTGCCCATGGAAAGATCCGACGTGGAGAAGCCGCCGGTGGCAATGCTGGTGAGACCATGGTTAAAGGCATCGAAGAGCGTCATGCCGGAGAAGTAGTAGGTAACCACCGCTATGACCGAGAACACCAGATAAACCACAAGTAGGCCACGGCTGAGGGTTTTCATTCTCGGCAGCGCTTTATCCGTCCACTCGGAGGACTCTGTGGCGAACAAGCGCATACCACCGACGCGAAGAAACGGAAGCACCGCAACGAACATACCGATGATCCCGATGCCTCCGATCCATTGCAGAATCGATCGCCAGATCAGCAGATCCCGATCCATGTCGTCCAGGCCACTGAGGACGGTTGCGCCCGTGGTTGTGATACCCGACGTGCCTTCGAAGAAAGCGTCAGCGGCGGAAATTCCAAGGTCGCTGAGGTAGAAAGGAAGAGACGAAAAGAGCGCAATGATGAACCAGGACGATACCGTAAGCACAAACATGTAACGGGGCTTCAGATCCCGTGGTTTGCTGTAGGTAGCGGCCATCCCGAGGATTCCCAGGCCACAGACAATAGCGGCCGATTCCGCAAACGCCATGGCATTCGGCGTTTCGGAGCCCGCAAGCAAAATGACAGGCAGTGTCATGAAGATGCTCAAAAGCACGAACATGACGCTGACAATAAAAATAACGGGGTAGAGATTTCTCAATGGATGCTCGAGCCAGCTTATAGCGGGAGACGGCGTCAGAATACCTGTGGGTTGGGGCTTCCGCAAGGTAACACCCCGTGAATGCTGAAATTACCGGCGAATTAAATCGGTGTAAATAACACGTAAATGCGGATCTTTCTCATGGAAAATTTCGTGAGCCTGATGCAAGTTCAGCGATGTACACCGAATGATTCGGTTAAGGAGATACCAAGATGAAACACGCACGTTCGATTGCCGTTGTTTTTGCTACCGGCCTGGCTGCTGCAGGGACAACTTCTGCTCAGGACATGTACAAATCTGGCGTTGGCGGTCTTTACACAGGCCTGAACTACACCTTTGTGAATCTCGAAAGCGGTAACGCAGACGCCGATGTAGGCACCCTTTCTGCCAAGGTTGGTGCGATGGCGACGCCGTACCTGGGAATTGAAGCCCGGGGTGGTTTCGGAGTGGACGATGAGCGCATCGGCGGGGTCGACTATTCACTGGATAACTTCTTCGGAGGCTACGCCACGTTTAATCTGGCCAACGAATCGCCGATTACGCCGTACGCTATCCTCGGCTTTACCAGAGTCGAAATCGAGGCTTCGTCCGTCCTGGGAACAGCGACGGAGGACGAAACGGATGTGTCCTATGGCATCGGCATGAATATGGAGTTTGCGCCCAACCTGTCCGGCAACCTTGAATACATGCGTTACTATGAAGATGGTGATGCCGAAATCGATGGTCTGGGCGTCGGCATTCAATTCAATTTCTGAAACCAGGCCACCGGGGAGACTGTTTGAACCATCTGGCCCATGTATTTCTCGCGCCGGACTCACCCGAAGCAAGGGTGGGAAGCATCCTCGGTGACTTTACCCGGGGTGTCGATCTCTCGGCACTCCCGGATGCAGTGAAGCAGGGCGTTCGCCACCACCGCGCCGTTGACAGCTTCACCGACCAGCACCCCGACGTGCTGGCCAGCAAGCAGGTGTTCTCTACTCAACGGCGACGATTCGCCGGCGTTGCACTCGATATTCTCTACGATCATTTTTTGCTCAAGCACTGGAGCCGGTTCAGCGACATTGAACGTGAGGCCTTTATTGGCCGTATCTATGACGAACTTCAGAAAAAAGAACATCTGATGCCGGAAAAAATGGCCCGGGTGACCCGAAGGATGGTGTGGAACGACTGGTTCGGAGCCTACAAAGACCTCGAGAACATCGGCTACGCACTGGATCGGGTTGCAGGGCGCATACGCTTCAGGAACGAATTCGCCGGCATGATTACAGAAATTCGTGCAAACCATGAGGAGCTTGAGCACAGATTTTTATCGTTTTTCCCGGATTTACAGGTATTTGCAGGAGGTATTGAATGAGGTTTGTTAAGATGGCGTTGTTGGCTGCGGCACTGGTTTTGCCGTCTGCGATGGTGGTTTCCGCAGAGACCGATGCCAACAATAATCAGCAGCGACCGCCGGAAACCCTTGGCTATGTTGAATGGGTAGTCATGAAAGATACCAACCTGAGGCTGAAGGCGCGACTCGATACAGGCGCCAAAACGTCGTCTCTGCACGCGGTAAACATTGAGGGCTTTGAGCGCGACGGCGAGGAATGGGTCAGCTTCCAGATCCCGCTTGGTGACCATGAGGATCAACCTACACAAGGCGAGCTGGACCATGAAGATGTGATCCTCGAATTTGAAAGACCGGTTGAGCGAACCGTTTTGATCAAACGCAAAGGTGCGCCATCCCAAAAGCGCTACGTGGTGATGATGGATTTCTGCATTGCCGGAACCACACATACCACGCAGTTTTCACTGACAGACCGCGGCAAGTTTTCCTATCCGGCGCTGCTGGGGCGCCGATTTATGCGCGATGACAATATTCTTATTGATTCCGCGGACTCGTTTAAGGCCGAAAAGGAATGTGAATACATGACCCTGGAAGAGCTGGCAAAGAGCCACGTGGAGAATGTGGTTGAGGAAACCGACACGGATTCCTAGCCACAGGAACCCGGATTCTCATCCCAGTTCACCAGCTTTTCTTCCAATATTGCGGCCGCCGCCGAGGAACTGTGAGCTTCCAGGGCATTCTGGATGATCTCCCGGTAGCGACCGCTCTCACGCAGTTTTGCCAGGCCACGATCGAAAGCCCGCTTGAGTCGACCCGCCTCGGGATCATCCCGCGAAAACGGGAGATGATAGAGAGCACTCCTCAAGGGATGGGGATGGAATTCCAATCTGTCCCTGGCGGTCGGCCCGAGCTGTTCGGCGATCATTGCTTCACCAACCACCGGATCCATCGGAAACAGATCAATGCGCTCAAGCAGGAGCTTTCGAAAGTTGGCCAGATCGGAAGTGGTGACGTCGGCGTCTACCAGTCCACTCTCGATGGCACCGCTGAGCGTCTCCCCATAGCTGTAATCCTGGGTAAGCCCCACATTCATGCCCGCCAGATCTGACAGGGAATCCCAATCAAATGGCATCTCCCGGCGATGATAAAACACATACTGATAGGGCAGAATCGGCGCGGAATAGAGAAATTCGCGTTTCCGGTCGGCAGTGCATGACCAGACAGCCGAAGCCTGGTACTCCCGGGATTTGACCAAAGCAAGCGCCCGGGACCAGGGGAAAAACGAAAACTCCACCTGAATGTCCTCGGCGGCGAAAGCCTCACGGATAATCTGCGCCAGAAAGCCGCCACCCGGACGCTCCTCATCAATATATGGAGGCCAGTGGCCCGTGGTGATCCGAATAGTTTCCTGATCCGCCGCGGCATGAACGGCTGCCACAGAACAGAGCAATACGGAAACCAGAGACAACCGGAACCACTTCATTGGAAAACACCTGAGAGCCGGATGGGTGAGTTGGGCGTTTGGAGTGTAACGACTTTATGGGATTGAACTTGAGTGTGTCTATGCCGGATTTAACATAATATACATTATGCGCAGTATTCTTTGCTCAAAGGTCAATCATTCGGTTCAATTTGGACGACCACAGAAAGTGCTAAAGAATCACCACAACAAGTGCTAAATTTTCACAGGAAGTACTAAATTCGTCGTCCACTCGCCTATAGCTATGATTCTCTGGTGTTTTCGTGATTTCTTTCAGTAATACTTTTCGGATGTTCAAGACTGAGGATGCGTGGAGCCCCTTTGCGCTTGAATGGGGATCGCTCTATGGAATTACTGTGGTTACTTAGCGAGCCGTCTGAAAAAATAAGCGCCGGTTGGTAATGCCAAGTCTTATTCTCAAGCTCGTTGTAACGCTGACTCAATAAAATTATGGATGTGGAATGGCAAGGTCTGGACCTGAATATAATTTCGAATAGCATGCTTGTAAGCGAAGATCCGTCAGCTCTACTGTTTCAGACTTCTTCAAAATCGACCTCTGTACCTGATTGCCCGAGGTGTTGCTTCAACCTTGTGGCCTGACTCTTCGGAGCTGCAATCACTAGAAATTTTTGTGCCCTAGAAACAGCAACATACAATTTACGAGCTTCTTCGGACTTATTTCTCGGCTCTCCATTTTCTAAAAAGTCCAAAATCCCCTTCAACGTCTGAGCTGTGGTTACAACACAAACTGAAGGAAACTCCTTTCCTTTGACAGAATGAATCGTTTTTGCCTTAACATCTTTTTCTTGTGGCGTTCTCAATACTGAATCGAGTTCTGCGTTCCATCTCAATTTTTGTGAAATGGAAACCCCATCTTCGATCTCTATTTCACTCGATAGATAACTCTTTATATGACCATGCCAAGATCGGGCGTCCAGATGTATCCTCGGATTAAATTGTAAGCCTTCAAGTAAGCGAAGAATTCTTGGACGCCAAGAGATTTCGTCGATTTCTGATGCCTTAACGTATTCGTGATAGGAAATATCCGCGAGTTTACCTTCAAGCTCCAATACGATCTGGTGCACTTCTTGTAAAATTGCTTTCGATTCGTGAAAAGTCGTAGCTAAGCGGAAACCTACGACTGCCTCAGCGAGACAAACTACCTTGTCTCTTTTTTTAACTGGTTTTGAATTGCCTACGGCAGCATGAGCACTCGCTTTTGTTGCTGCGATGACTATACCGTAACGGGTCTCCATCCCCTTCTGCTGCAGGTGACTTACATATCTATCTCCAATTGAAGAAGGGACTGATTTGCCGCTGTAAGACAGAATTAAAACCGGTGTCTGATCCTCTCTCAAAGGGCCTAGGGGATTGCTGGATTGACCTCGTGTCGCTTTAGCCTGAAACTGAACCGTTGCTTTACACACGTTAGGCGATGAGCGGAAATTGCCGGTTAGTTGTTTGCGGTCAGAGACCGAGAATTCTTCGGAAAATTCAAGGAGGTGATCTGTAACTCCTCCGCGAAACCGGTATATGGCTTGGTGAGGGTCACACATAACCTTTAAAGGAATACCAAAAGACTTCAGCCAAGAAATAATCATCAGGTCATCTGGATTACAATCTTGTGCTTCATCAACGATTATTTCGCGGAATCTGCATTGCAGAGCAGCTCCGATTACGGGACCAGTTAACGAATCCTGAATTCGCTCTAACGCCTCTCGGCGAGCACTGTTATAGCTTAATAATGCTTGACTAGAATGTCGTTCCCTTATCCTCGCAGCAGTGGTCTCATAGGCTTTGATTATAGTGCTTTTTTTTTGAGCAATATTGAAACCTTGGCTTCCAGCGGCTGCACCTATGATCTCTCCAGCTGACGGACAGAAGCAAGAAAGTGGCAGCGGCTGGGCCTTTGGGAAAGGGGCAACCAGGACGTCGTCCAAATCAGGGATCAGGCTTGGCTGCTCCTGGCTGCCCTTCACTCCAAATGGCGCAACCAGGTGATGCCAAAGGAAGCTGTCGAAGGTTCCGATAAAGTCGGGGAATACAGGACTACGAATTAAACCTCCCGCGCGAAGGCGATGCTCAAGTTCGTGGACAGCAGCGTTAGTGAATGAAAGAAACGCGACACCGCGAGTATGATTGTCATTCTCTCGAAGCATGGACGCTCGTCCAATGAGAACGCGAGTCTTGCCCGCTCCTGGACAAGCCTCAACAAATGCAGAACCCTCATGGTTTACGATATCGTTTTGTTCGATGCTAAAGTCCAGCGTGTTCGTCATTCTGCTATAGCCTCAATCGCTTTGCGAAGGTATTCGGGCACGCAAAAGGTTTCAGCCGCCAATATTTCCTCTGATAAAACTTGGGCAAAATCCCCTTTGGGGGTGTCATCAAATAGACTTTGAATTTCCTTGGCTTGTTCCCTGCCCTCTTTCCCCACAGCTTCCTCCCATTTCTTTTCGGACCTGGGATGGAAAGAGAGATAGACTTGTTTCAGAATGTCTTTATTTCCGGCCCTTACGAGTTCTGTTTCGAGCGAAAACGTATTTATTTGAACCTGCAAGGCCTCGCTCGCTCTCAGCTTAATTCCATGTTTTATAAGCGCCCATTTCCTCCTTAACCCAGGAGACGAAGAAAACTTTGATTTAGTAGTCTGCTGATCACCGTCCGTTAGGACGACAAGTCGATCCGCAATCCGCACGTTATTGTACGGCGTCAGAAGGATCTTTAAGTACGGTGTGAAATCTATCCCTGTAGTGGTTCAATGATTCCGGACACCAACGTAGGTGGTAATATCGCCACCATAAACGAGGTGTCTGATGACCAGAAAGCGACGTTCTTTTTCTCCTGAGTTCAAACAGGAAGCAGCCAGCCTGGTGCTGGATCAAGGTTACACGATTCCCCAGGCGAGCGTGTCCCTGGGAATTGGTGAAAGCGCTATCCGGCGCTGGGTTAACCAACTGACCGAGGAGCGTGACGGTGTCACCCCGAAGGGCAAGGCGTTAACCCCGGAGCAGCGCCGTATTCAGGAGCTGGAAGCCCGCTGCAAGCGCCTTGAACAGGAGAAAGACATACTAAAAAAGGCTACCGCTCTCTTGATGTCGGACGACATGAATCGTACGCGCTGATAGACCAGTTGAGTGAGCAAATGCCTGTTGAAATGGTCTGCAATGCGTTTGATATCAGCCGTTCCAGCTATTACGAGTACCGCCAACGGCGGAAGTACGTGGATGTTGAGCGTCTGGCCCTGAAGGCTCAGGTAAATCGTCTATTTACCCAGAGCCGCAGCTCTGCCGGCAGTAGAACGATCAAGGGCATGCTCAATGACGACGGCGTTGTCATCGGGCGCTTCAAGGTTCGACGATTGATGAGTGAGCTGGGGCTGATCTGTAAGCAGCCGGGTCCTCACGCCTACAAGCAGGCGACAGTTGAGCGACCGGATATCCCGAACCATCTGGCTCGTGAGTTTACGGTAGATCGGCCGAATCAGGCGTGGTGTGGTGACATCACCTACGTATGGAGCGGCCAGCGGTGGAGCTATCTGGCTGTCGTTCTGGATTTGTATGCCCGACGCGTCGTTGGTTGGGCGATGTCATCCAGTCCCAATGCCGATTTGGTGGTCAAAGCGCTGGATCACGCCTGGGAACAGCGTGGTCAACCAGAAAAGGTCATGTTCCACTCAGATCAGGGAAGTCAGTATGCCAGCCGTAAGTTCCGTCAGAGGCTCTGGCGCTATCGAATGACACAAAGCATGAGCCGACGTGGGAACTGCTGGGACAACGCACCGATGGAGAGACTGTTCCGGAGCCTGAAATCTGAATGGATACCGGCTCTCGGATATCGGAACCTGCCCGAGGCCAAAAAAGATGTGGGTGGCTATCTGATGGACTACTACAACCGGCAGCGACCTCACGCATTCAACGACGGCATTTCGCCCGTTGCCGCTGAGGAAAACCTTAAAATACTGTCCGGGATTAGTTGACCACTACAGTACTTTGAGTTTCATGTCCCGTTCAACATGTTCCATGAACCCATAGCGCTCGTAGGATTAGAGCTTTTCATCTGGGTTTTTGTTGCCTTGACAGAGGGCTTGGTACTTTCATTTATCTACGGCCAGAGCCGCGATGGAACCGCCTGAATGGAGTGCCAAATTAGGATATCGAATGCGTGGAGTTGGGGCTTTCGAGATATGAGAATCTCTGTAAGTCATCGAGCATGCCGGTTTTTGAGATGGGAGCGATAGCGGGGAAGATCACATGGCTCTGCTTCTACATGTTTCGGCCGCGATATACGCCTTGGTCGTGGGCCTAATCCAATTGGCCACGTCCAAGGGTAGCCGGACGCACAGGTTTCTAGGTTGGACTTGGGTAATTGCCATGCTAACCGTGGCTTTTTCTTCTTTCGGTTTGAAGGGACTCTCTTCGAGTTTTGGCGGTTACAGTCCTATCCATATTCTCTCGATCTGGATCATCGTGTCGGTTTCTGCGGCCGTCTTGGCAGCTCGACAAGGAAAACTCAGAACTCACAAGCGATTTGCCACCGGCGCGTTATTGGGTTTGATAGGCGCTGGGCTCGGGACGTTATTACCGGGAAGGTTAATTCACCAACTGATATTTACTGGTTAGGAGGACAAAATGAGACAGCTTGTTAGCTCAGGTTCCCACTTGGAAGAGCCAATTGGGTTTTCGAGGGCGTGCAGGGTAGGGAACGTGATCTCTGTTTCCGGAACCGCACCTATCAACAATGGCGAAACCGTTTTCGTTGGAGATGTTTATGGACAAACCAGATATTGCCTGGAGCTGTCTATTCAGGCTATTGGGGAGGCGGGAGGGAAACCGTCTGACATAACCAGGACTCGTATCATGCTCACCGATATATCTCATTGGGAACAGGCAGCGAAAGCACATGGAGAACTGTTCTCGGAAATCAAGCCAGCTTGCACTTTCGTTGAAGTGAGTCGATTCATAGACCCGCAATGGCTTGTGGAAACAGAAGTCGATTGTGTCATGGGGCAGTCATAACTAAATCAGGAGGATGAACTTGTTTTCATAAACTTAGATGGTGAAACGAAGCGTGGGATAATTCAGCGAAAAAACAGGCTGTTTAAGGTCATCTGAAACCCTAATATTTCTCCACAGGAAAGTTTTGGTTTATCCGCCTGAATGTTCGCTTTGCGACCGAAGCGAACATTCGCCGTACCCCAGTGTTGGCTTATACCTCCACTCGAATCTATACAAATCTAGATCGGGGTTTTGAGTCGGATTTTTCAACTCTGGACGAACATAATACGCGGTCAAGGGCACGGCCTCTCAGGCAATCGCTTTGATCTTTTTGGTTGTGCGCTAGGTTGTCGGGAAGCAGCTCAATTCAAGAATCTGGATGATGCGGTTATGTTCAAAGCCCTGAAGTCTTTGTTCTCCAAAAGCAATGAACTCAAGCCTGAAGAGTACACCGTTTACACCGTCCATGAGGGCAAGGAGTACGTCAGCCATGACGGACTGGGACTGAAGACGCCTCAGCCAGAATCGGAGCCCGAGCCAGTTCCAGAACCAATGGTGACATTCCCCGACTGGCAAGATATTAGCCAGGCGGGCGGTATTTTCGAAGATTCAGGGACAGAGTCTGTGACCGATGATGAAAGCCTTTTTACGGACGACTTGTTTAATGATTGCTTCAGCCCATCAGGCAATGACTTCGGTATCGCAAGCGGTGGCATCAACCCCGCGACCGGGCTGCCTATGGCCGACAGTATGATTGATGTCGGCGGTAACGTTTACGGAATGAGCGACGACAGTATGAGCATTGGGACTGGGATGGATAGCGACTTTGGCATAGATAGCTTTGGCAGCTCCGATGATGGTTTCTTGTAGCCTTCCCTAAATTCCGGCCTGCCGTTCAATCTTCGCTGCCTTCGGTACCTACATAACGCCTGATCAACTCCACTTGGCGTAGGTTCCACTGAGCGTGGCCGGTGCCGAACATCTCATCTGGACTTATCTTCTTTCCGAAACACTTTGCGCACCTTTTTCTCAATAGAATCCGAGAAGTACAGGCTGATTAGACATACTAAGGTGACGGAGAGGAAAAAGGCTGAAAAAGCGTAGAACGCCAGTTCCATATCCACGATTGTCCCTCTCAGAACGTACGGAAATGTCAGAAAAAGAAAACCCCGGGCAGCCACGCTACGCGGGGTTTGATCTTTTGCCTATGCCGTGGGCTTCCGGTCGACCCCCGGAGAGGAGGCGGTGCGGTTTGGACGCACCTTGACCCCGTGATCGACTGCCGGTGTTTAAGCCACCGCCGGCTGAGCTGCCCCTCGATTAACCCCCGGAGCCGGGTTGCTTTTTCGTTTGAGCAATGCAACTGAGTTCGTTGCGTTTTGCTGCTTGATGGTCACCATCATTGCACAAGTTTTCAGTCATGCAACACTGAAAATTAACGCTGCAGCATTCGGCCGGATTGTTTCTAACAATGGGCGGTACTGAAACGGGGTCAGGGTCAGTCAACCGATGTTACCAGCCAGTCAGGGGTTAAGTAATTTGGGGGCAGATCAGTGGGGCAAAATTGGGACAAAGTCGTGTCCTTTTTCCTCCTTGGAGGTCCGAGGTATAAAGCTTATCTATATGATATTACGTGGTATTCCGCTCCCGGCCATCTTGCTGATAGGGTTCGAATCCCTCCCTCTCCGCCAATACAAAACCCCAGCACTGCTGGGGTTTTTTATTGGCCGATAGGCAGGGTAAGAAGAATCCTCGCGGTTCGACCGAAGCCTGCACCGCAGGCTGAGGAACGTCGGAGCAAAGCGACGACGGCCCCGAAGGGGTGAGGGCCGAAGGCCCGAATAATCCCTCCCTCTCCAGGTTCCGGCAATCGAGGGGGCGCAGGTTTCTCATTCCGTCCTTCGCCAAACCAACAACCGATTATTAGCCGGCATCCCAAAATCCTCCTCAAGCACCAGTCCTGTCTCTTTGCCGAGCACCTTCAGATCCTCCATATCCCGAATCCCCATATGCGGCGCCTGCGTTCTTAGCGACAAATCAAACCGAGCATTGCTCTCACTGGTGTGCCGGCCGCCATAGCTGAACGGCCCATACAGACAGAAGATTCCCTCTTTCGGCAACACCTCCGACACACTGCGAAACATTGCCTGAACCTCCTGCCAGCCCATGATATGGGCGGTATTGGCAGAAAAAACGCCGTCGATGGCGGGCAGATCGGCCCAACTTCCATCAAGCACGTCCAGGGCTAGGGGCGCGTTGATATTCGTGAGCTCCGAGTCATCGATCCACGCCCGAGAGAGCTGGGCATTGTTGGGATGATCGGTAGGCTGCCACACCAGATGCGGCAAGTGGCTGGCAAAATGCACCGCGTGCTGGCCGGTGCCTGTACCAATCTCCAGAATGGTGCCTGGCTGTTTGAAAAGCGCCGTCAGTTTTTCCAGAATCGGCGCTTTATTGTTCTCGCAGGCTTGGGAAAACGGCTTGTCCTGTTGCATGCTCGACCTTTTGAAAGGGGGTAATAGATGGCGGTATCGATGATCCGGCTCAGCGGTGACCAGATTAACCCATACATTGATGATCTCGCACGTCTGCGAATTGAAGTATTCCGCAGCTTTCCCTACCTGTACGACGGCGATATGGACTATGAGCGCAAGTATCTGGATACCTATGCCTGCTCGCCAGAGAGCCTGTTCGTTCTGGCAATGGATGGAGAGTCGGTTATCGGTGCCGCAACGGGTATCCCGATGGACCACGAAACAGAAGAATTCAAAGGCCCGTTTATAAAACAGGGTTATGAGCCGGAAAAGATCTTTTATTTCGGTGAGTCGGTGCTGCTGCCGGACTACCGGGGGCAGGGCATCGGGGTGGCCTTTTTTGACCACCGGGAAGGCCATGCCCGGGAGCAGGGCCGTTTCACACACTGCTGTTTCTGCGCCGTAGAGCGGCCGTTGGATCATCCGCTGAGGCCTTCGGATTACCAGCCCCTGGATCAATTCTGGCACAACCGCGGCTATCGCAAAGTACCGGAGCTGGCCACCACCTACACCTGGAAAGACGTGGACCAGTCGGAAGAAACCGCCAAGCCAATGACCTTCTGGCTCAGGCGGATCGATTAACGCACGCTGAAATTGCTGAATTCGCCGGTCGGGGACTCCTGGGCAATATCGACCGCGTCCACCCTGGCATCCGGTGGCCCTTCCGCACACCAGGCCTTGAGTTCGTCCAGACGGTCTTCCGGGCCTTCGGCAACAATCTCGACCCGGCCATCGGGTAGATTGCGAGCAAAGCCGGTCAGGCCCAGCGAGGATGCTTTCTGTTCCGTCGAGGCGCGATAGTAGACACCCTGTACCCGTCCGGATATCAAAAGTTGCCAGCGTTTGGTGCTCATTGTTTGCTCCCGCTCGTTCCGTCGTGTCAGGCTTTATTTCAATCTACCGGTTCGGGCATCACAACTTCAAGGAGCGCGAGAGCCGATGGCCAAGACCCATCTGAAACACAATGCGACTGGTTATACCGATGCCCTGATTTGTGAAGCGGAGGGTTTGGAGCGCCTCGCCAGCGCACTCGATGAGGCCGGAGTAACCGGCATTGGCGTTCCGGACGTTCACCGGGTGGATGAAAACGAACTCGAAATCACCTCCATACAGTCTTCAGGGGCCTCGGATCGGGCTCGCGAGGTGCTGGGTGAAGGACTGGCAAGAATGCACGCTTTACGTCAGAACGCCTACGGCTGGAGTCGGGACAACTACATTGGGCTCTCGCCGCAACCCAATCGCTGGTGTGACAGCTGGGGTGATTTTTTTGCTCGGGACCGTCTCGGTTATCAGGTCTCCCGTATTCGTGATGCGGGCCAGAGAAGCCGGTTCGAAAAGGTATTGGATGAGCACGGTAGCGCGCTCCGCGATTGGCTGAACGCCCACTGTGAGCACCCGAGCCTGCTCCATGGGGATCTCTGGAATGGCAATGTGCTTTATGGCGCTGATGGCCCCTGGCTGATTGATCCTGCCGTCTACTGCGGTGACCGGGAAGCGGATATCGCCATGACAGAAATGTTTGGTGGCTTCGGCCAAGCATTCTATCGTGCTTACGACGCGCTTTACCCACGGACGCCGGTCTATGGTATCAAGCGCGAGGTTTACAACCTTTACCATTACCTGAACCACTACAACCTGTTCGGTGGTGGGTACCTTGGCGGCTGCCAGGCAGGCTTTGCCGCTATTGAATCCATAGGGCGCGGCGAGGCCTAGATCAAACCCGCGCTGCGAAGCACAAAGACCCCCAGAGTCACGGTAATACTCGCCAGCAGGGTAGTGAGGGCGATGATATTCGCGGCCAATCGGTCATTGCCGCCCAATGCCTTCACCATCACAAAGCTCGCCGCTGCCGTGGGGCTGGCAAAGAAGAGGAACATCAGGCCCAGCTCGGAACCCCGAAAACCGGCCAGCCAGGCCGCGCCCGTGCAGAGCGTCGGCAATATCACCATCTTGAACAGGCTCGAGCCAAAGGCCGTTTTGCTGTCACTACGGATGGCGCTCAGGGAGACGGTGGCACCGATGCAAAGCAGCGCCAGGGGCAGGGTGAGCGAGGCAAAGTAGTCGCCGCTGGTCATGACCCAGCCCGGAAGGGTGATGTCCAGGGCGGCAAAGGGGATGGCTACAAAGACCGCCAGGATGAGCGGGTTACGGACGATGTCGTGGAAGATCTTCGTCCAGTCCGTTGTCTGCCCCGGCTGGTAGGCCACCAGCACAATCACCGAGAGAATGTTGTAGGAGATGATCACCAGGCCAAGCAGGATGCCCCCCGCCGACAGGCCGAAGTCCCCGTAAAGATTGGCGGCCAAAGCCAGGCCGACGATCCCGCAGTTGCCCCGAAAGGCTCCCTGCACGTAGACCCCGCGATCTTCCCGAACCACGCGCCACCGGGCCCAGAGCCACGTGATGGCAAAGCTACCCAGAGTCGCGCCCAGGTAGAACACCAGAAGCCCGGGATTGAATGCCGTATCCAGGTCGGCCCGGATGATACTCAGAAACACCAGGGTCGGCAGCGTCGCCTTGAACACCAGAGCCGACGCGGTATTTACAAATGCATTGTCGATCCAGCCAATCTTGCGTAGCCCCAGGCCGATAAAGACCATGGCAAACACGGGCAGTGTGGTTTCCATGGTTTGCAGGAACAGATCGATCAGGGTCATCAAGGGCGGCCGTTGGGTCGAGGGGAGTGAAGAGATCAACCGGATTATAAGCGGGGAGAAAGCTAGGATGCTATGGGAATACCACGAAGGTATGGGGGAGAGGGTAAAGGTTTAAAAAATCAGGGCCCCGGAGGGCCCTGTAATCTGGTTCATGCTTTTAGTTGGTCACCAACGGGCAACCGTCTGATTCGTTTGCCGGTAGCGGCATAGATCGCATTACACAGCGCCGGCGCTACCGGGGGCAGGCCAGGTTCACCAACGCCCCCCATGGCTTCGCCAGGATTGTCGACCAGATGAACACGCAGTGTTTTCGGAGCATCCGGCATGCGGGGGATCAGGAACTTGTCGAAGTTGCCCTGCTGCGCCACACCGTCCTCAAAGGTCACCTCGCTTTGCAGCGCGATGCCAATGCCCATCACGATAGCGCCCTCCAGCTGGGAGCGAATCCGCTCGGGGTTGGCCTGTGGGCCGCAATCGAAGGCAATGTCTGCGCGGTGGATGGTCAGCTCACCTTCATCATCCACTTCCACGTCAAACACGATCGCGGTGTAGGAGACGAAGCTGTGGTGAAACGCCAGGCCCAGCCCGCGATTCTTGCCCGGAGATTTACCCCAGCCGGCTTCACTGGTCGCCCGCTCAATCACGGTGCGCATGCGGCCGATGTCGATGGGGTAGAGGTCCGGATCTTCGCCATAGTTCCAGCCATCACCCACCGTCAGGTTATGGATTTCCCGGTCCGGCCCGAGCAGGTCCAGAACGTAATCCCGATGGTCCTTGCCGGCCGCCACAGCCATTTCATGGGCAAAGCTCTGGATCGCCCAGGCATGGGGCAGGTTGTAGACCGAACGGAACCAGCCGATACGCACATGGGCGGGTGCCTGTGGATTTTCCAGCCTCAGGGCCGGCACCGAGAACGGCATGGTGTTAAAGCCCATGCCCAGTTCAAACTCACCCTTGTGCTTTGGGTCGGGCGCGAACAGCGAGCCGATACTCGGTGACAGGGTCCGGTGTAGCCAGCCTGTGGCCTGGCCATTATCGTCCAGCCCGGCCTCCAGATAGTCGACCGACACCGCGTGAAAATACGCGTGGTGAATATCGTCTTCCCTTGACCACTGCAACCTCACGGGCCGGCCCTTGAAGGCCTCGGCGATGCTGGCGGCCTCAATGGCAAAGTCCGGTTTGGATTTGCGCCCGAAACCACCGCCAAGCAGGGTAACGTGAACGGTGACATTCTCCGCCTCCAGGCCCAGTCGGCCGGCGACGGTATCGCGGGTTGCCTGCGGGTTCTGGACCGGTGCCCAGACTTCGGCCTTGCCGTCCTTGATTTGAACAGTCGCCACCGGAGGCTCCATGGGTGCCTGGGCCATATGAGGCATGTAGTAGGTGGCAGAGACCCGCTCACTGGCGTTTTCCAGCGCTGTCTCCAGATCGCCGTGCTGGCGAACGACCTTGCCAGGCTGTTGTGCCGCCTTTTCCAAGGATTCGCGATAGGCAGATGACGTATAGCCGGCGTTGTCTCCGGCAGGCTCCAGATTCCAGTCGATCTTCAGCGCCTTGCGTCCTTCCATGGCGGCCCAGGTATTGGAAGCCACCACGGCAATCCCACCGAGAGGACTGAAGCCGGCGGGCTGGCCGGTACCCTCAACCTTCATGACCTTCTCGACGCCAGGCACCTTGAGGGCTTCGGTATCATCGAAGCTGGCAACGGTTGCGCCATAAACGGGAGGGCGTGCAATTACGGCATAAAGCAGGTTATCGAAGGGAACATCGGCGCCGTAGATGGCCTTGCCGGTCACGATGTCATCGCCGTCGATCGCCTTGGGATAGGCAGATTTTAGCTCACCGTTGATCAGGCCGGTTTCCTTGCCGATGAATCGCAGCTCCTCGTCGCGCTTGAGCACCAGGGCATTGCGTCCTGGAACGTCAAGCTCTCGCGCCTTGGCCGCGAGTTCCCCAAAGCCGAGCTCCTTGCCGGAAGGCTTGTGAACAACGGTATGGACAGCGGTCTGCACCTCAGTGACCGGCACGCCCCACTCATCGGCGGCCGCCTGTTCCAGCATTTGCCGAGCGGCTGCTGCGGCGCGGCGCATGGGCTGGTACCAGTGGCGCATACTGCGGGAACCGTCAGTATTCTGGTTGCCGTATTTACTGTGGTCGCCCTCGGCCTGTTCGACTCTCACATGATCCCAATCGGCGCCCAGCTCGTCGGCACCGACCATCACCAGGCTGGTACGGATACCCTGGCCCATTTCAGACCGGTTGTTCACGATAGTAACGAGGCCATCCGCATCAATATGAATGAACACATTGGGATCATCGACCCAGCCACCTGGCATTGCGCCGGCGCCAAACTGGGCCTTTTCATTGCCACCCAGGGCCACGTCCCAACGGGCCGCCAGCACCAGTGCAGAGCCGCCAGCCAGGCCCATCAGGAATCGGCGACGGCTAACGTTGGCGATCAGTAATTTGTCGTCGGCGCTCATGCTTCACCCTCCTGGCCGGAAGCTCGCTCGATCGCTGCAAGGATCCGGTTGTAGGTGCCACAACGGCAAAGGTTTCCTGCCATGGCATCAACGATTTCCCCGGTCTCAGGGTTTGGCGTCTTTTTCAGCAGAGCGGTGGCGTTCATGATCTGACCACCCTGGCAATAACCGCACTGGGCCACCCCAAGGTCGAGCCAGGCTTGCTGTACCTTGCTGCCCACCGGGTCTTCGGCCATGGCTTCAATGGTTGTGATTTCGCCGCTGGCGGCGGAGACGGGCGTTACGCAGGAGCGGATTGCCGTTCCGTTGAGGTGGACTGTGCAGGCGCCGCACTGGGACATGCCGCATCCGAACTTGGTTCCTTTGAGGCCGACAACATCGCGAATCACCCAGAGCAGGGGCATGTTGTCGGGAACGTCGAGCTCATAGCGCTCGCCGTTAATCTTGAGGGTAGCCATATCGTCCTCTCGGTTATGGGATTTGCGTTTCCTTCACTGTAGCCGTACGAACAGAGAAGGCAAAAGGAGCAAACTGAATGAAAGGTAATGAAATCGCTTGCGTGTACGCCTCGGGCCTGGGCTATAGTAGGCCCCGGAAACACCAGAAGACGAGGATAAGGATGGACGCCGTTAATCCCACTCCCGAGCAGCTTCAGAAAGTGCTGGCGGATACCCCCAAAGACCAGCCTGTGGTGATGTTGAATCTGCTGCGCTTTCGCGATCGGGCCAATTACAAGGAAGATGTGCCGGAGCGAACCGGCCGTGAAGCCTACTCGCTGTATATGGAAGAAGCCGCTGCCTGCGTAAGATCGGTAGGCGCGGAAGTTATCTGGTCTGGCCGCAGCGTCGGTTCGCTGATTGCGCCCCCGGACGAATCCTGGGATCAGGTGCTGCTGGTCCGGTACCCGTCAATCGATGCCTTCATGGCCATGATCGAAAGCCCGGAATACAAAGGCGTGGTTAAACACCGCACCGCTGCGCTTCAGGATTCCCGGCTGGTCGCCAACCTCGAAAACAGGGTGTAAACAGGGCCGGGTCAGAGCCCGGCTTGCTGGATGGCCATGTAGCTGATGGTGCCCGCGGCAATAGACAGCAGGGCATTGCGGCGCCACAGGTGAACAATCACAACCAGGGCCCCTGGTAGCAGTGCGTCAAATCCCATCCAGGAACCTGACCAGTCCGCCGAACGCTGCAGGAACACCGTCGCTAGCAAAGCCATCACCGCCGCCGGCAGGTAGCGCCCCAGATGGCGCACCAGCGGGTGTTCCGTGTGTCTCTCGAAAAACAGGAACGGAATCACCCGTGTGGCAAAGGTTGCGATCGCCGCTACCGCTATGAAGGCTGCCAGATAGCCGGATTCACCCATGGCTGCTCTCCCTGTGCAGTGTCTGTCGACGATGCTTCCGGTATTCCAGCAAAAGCACCGCAGTCACCAGCGCTATGGCCCCGATCAACTGATGTGCCGGTGGCAGAACAAGCATGGCGACGCCGGCAGCCGCAGCGCCTAGCCAGATCGGGAAGCCTTCTCCCAGCGATTTGAATTGCTCCAGAGTAAGAACAATGAACAGGGCCACCAGCGCGAACTCGATGCCGGTGCTGTCAAAGGCCACATTCTCGCCGAGCAGGGCGCCTGTCGCGCATCCGGCTACCCAGTAACACTGGTTAAACCCGGTGATCCTGAAATCCACTTCCTGTTCGTGAGCCCGGTCGCTGCCCCGTGGGCGACTGGTGAGCAGGGAATAGGTTTCATCCGTTAAACCGAAAATCAGGTACAGCTTGCGCCAGCCCGCCCCCTTGAACTGGCCCAGCAATGAAAGCCCGTAGAACAGGTGGCGGGCATTCAGAACAAACATCGCGATGAAGACTTCCAGCAGGCCGGCGTTAACCGCCAGAAGACTCACAGCCAGTATCTGGCCGGCGCCAGCGTATATCACCAGGCCCATCAGAGGCGCTGCCCACCAGGCATAGTCGAGCTGCGTTGCGAACAACACGCCAAAAGCCATGCCCAGCGGCAGGTAGCCGAACAGAATGGGTAGGGTGAGTCGAAAGACGGACTGGTTCATTAGCATCCAAACGGTCTGAAAGCGGCGATCATAGTGAATAAAGGGATTTATTTGAAGTGGTTAACACGATTCTCGGTTGCCAGCGATAAAAGACTGACGCATTGAATGCAATAAAAGTGTCACGAAATCGGCATACCATCCGCGGCATAGCCCGCTGTTGGAGTTGTCATGTTCGGCACAGTAAGAACCCGGATCCTGTTTTTCGCCTTTCTCTCTGTCTTCGCCCTCGCCGGGCTTGCCGCGCTCTCATGGAGCATTATTCTGAAAGCCGAAGACGCCTCCAAAACCCTGATACAGACCAATCTCAACGAAGCCTGGCTGCTGGCGGATCTGGAGCAGGATCATCGCCACCTTCAGGACCTCGCCTACAAGATCAAAGCCCAGCTTTCGCTCTGGGATGAGATCGAGACCGAGTTCAGACGGCTGGAAGACACGCTGCCGGGCCATTGGCAGAGCCTGGAGGCAGAACCGGGCCTGCGCGATTGGGCAGAAGCACACCGTGAGGATTTCGAGCGGGTACTGGCGCTTATCGCCCGGATGAAAGAAGGCATTGCCGAGAAAAGCTATTACCGTGTCGGCCAGGTGGTGGATTTCGATCTTTTTCCGGCCATGGAACCTATGCTCGCAGCCATCGCTGAGCGCCAGTTTCAAAGCCGAAGGTCTGTATCCGATGGCGCCGACGAATTGCTTTCGTTTCTGGCCGGCCAGCAGACCTTTTTGATTGCCGGCTCCGTGTCCTTCCTGCTTATCGTCATCATCATGACCTGGTGGCTGAGGCAGTCGGTGATTTTGCGCTTGCAGGGTATGCAAAACGACCTGGTCGCCATGGAGAAGAACGCCGATCTTACGCAGGTACCCGTTCTGAAGGGCCGGGACGAGGTGGCTGGTGTCGCCAATGCGCTAGGTGGATTGGTCTCCCGGTTCGAGCATTTTATTGCAGACATTCGCATGGCCGCCGGCGGTCTGGATGAGCGTTCGGGGGCCCTGGATAGCGGTGCCGAATCGCTGCAGACGGCCTCTGAGCAAACCCGGAAGCAGATTAACGACGTGAGCCAGTCCATGGCCGCCATTGCCGATCAGGCCTCAGCTATAGAGCGGGCCACAGACGAATCGGCTAACACCGTGAAAAACGCAGTAGCAGCCAACGAAGAAGTGCAGAGTCGACTGACCACCAGTGAACAAGCTGCGGAACATACGGTGGATGTGATTTCCCGAGTTTCTGGCTCCATCCATGCCCTGAACGAATCCACGGGCAAGATTGAGCAGGTTATCGGGGTCATTGCCGACATCGCCGAGCAGACTAACCTGCTGGCCCTGAACGCCGCCATCGAGGCCGCTCGTGCGGGTGAGCATGGTCGCGGCTTTGCGGTGGTGGCCGATGAGGTTCGGACCCTTTCCCGCCGCACCTCTGACTCTACCCGGAATATCTCCCAGTGGGTTCAGGACCTGGTATCCGGGGTCAGCAGTGTTGATGTCCTTCTGGAAGAGATGCGCGATGCCGGCAGCAGCAACCGTGAGCATCTGGCCGCACTCAAGGGTCACCTCCAGTCATTGCAGGGCCAGTTTGTGGACCTCGAGAATCACAGTGCCGAGATAAGCTCGGCCGTTGCCATGCAGCGGGATGAGATCGGACGGGTTGGCCGCCGATCAACAGCGCTGGACGAAAGCGCCGATTTTCTGATCGAGAGCGTTGAACAAACCCGGACCATCAGCGAGGCGCTGAGGCATGAGTCGGCTTCCATGCGCCAACTGATCGCCCGTTTTCGTACCGCCGAAGAACCTGCCTGACCAACGATCCTCGGCCCGGAACCCCTCGCCGGGCTTCTACCTCGCCACCATAACTCGTAACATGGTGGCGTCACAGGAGGTAGTATGACCGACAGCCCCGAACACCAGCCCGAGCAAGACCCCAGACAGGAAAAGTTCATCGTTGACACCGAGTTGCTGACCGAAGACCAGCTTCAGGGCCTGGTGGAAGAATACTGCACCCGTTACCACGGACTGAACGATACAGAAAACCCCATGGCCGAGCAGAGCAGGGTGATGTCTGCGGTGCGACGTGGCGAGCTGGTGGTCTGGTTCGACCCTGTTGAGAATACTGCGGGTCTGGGTGTGCCGGGTTAGGCGTCAGGTGTGTCACGGTATTTGGGTTTGCACCTACCCGGGGCCGGAACTAAACGTTACAATCGCGCTGTTTTCCCGAAAGCCGTGTGCGAGGTGAATTTTGATCAGGGTACTGGTTGTAGATGACCATGAGCTGGTGAGATCCGGTATTACCCGGATGCTGGCTGACAACCCGGACATTGAAGTCATCGGGCAGGCGTCATCCGGAGAGGACGCCATCGATTTTGTTCGCCAACAGCGGCCGGACATTGTGCTCATGGATATCCGCATGCCGGGTATCGGAGGCCTCGAGGCAACCCGTCGCATACTCCGCATTGATGATTCCATTCGCGTGATCGTCGTAACCGCCTGCGCGGACGACCCCTATCCGACCCGGGTCATGCAAAGCGGAGCCACCGCCTACATCACCAAAGGTGCTGATATCAAAGAGATGGTCCGCGCCATCCGAATGGCCCATACTGGCCAGCGATATATCAGCCCGGAAATCGCCCAGAAGATGGCCCTGAAACAGCTGGGCGGCGGTGATCGCGATGAAGACGGCGAGCTCTCGCTGTTCGACCGGCTGTCCGAACGGGAAATGCAGATTGCCATGATGGTGGTGGATTGCCAGAAGGTACAGGACATCTCGGACAAGCTGTGCCTGAGCCCGAAGACCGTGAACAGCTACCGCTACCGGATCTTTGAGAAACTGGAAATCTCCAGTGATGTTGAATTGGCCCTGATGGCAGTGCGGCTCGGGTTGCTTGATGCCGACAAGGTCTGACCCTGAGAACACCCATATCGGGGAGTTTGACAGCAAGAGCTTCCTGAAACAGTTAACCGAGCGGCCCGGCGTCTACCGAATGTACGACGAAGGTGGCTCGGTTCTCTACGTGGGCAAGGCCCGCAACCTCAAGAAGCGGGTTGGTAGCTATTTCCGCAAGACCGGCCTGGCGCCCAAGACCGAAGCCCTGGTTGGCAAGATTGCCTCCATCGAGGTCACCATTACCGGCAGTGAGACCGAGGCACTCCTGCTAGAACAGAACCTGATCAAATCGTTACGGCCGCCTTACAACATCCTGCTCCGTGACGATAAGTCCTACCCCTATATCTATTTGTCCTCCCACAGCGATTACCCATCACTGACATTCCGCCGTGGGCGCACCAAAAAGGGTGGCGGCACCTGGTTCGGGCCGTTTCCAAGCTCCGGCGCGGTCAAGGAAAGTCTTAATGTATTACAGAAGATTTTCCGCATAAGGAACTGTAGTGAAAGCTTTTTCAGGAATCGAACAAGGCCTTGCCTGCAGTACCAGATCAACCGTTGCACGGCACCTTGTGTTGAATACATTACGCCGGAGGAGTATCAGCAGGACATCCGCCACGCCACCATGTTTCTGGAAGGGAAGAACCCTGCGATCCTCCATGATTTGATGAACGCCATGGAAGCTGCCTCGAAGAATCTGGAGTTTGAAAAAGCGGCGGCCTACCGGGACCAGATCAACCACCTGCGCCACGTGCAGGAGCAGCAATCCATCGAAGGCGAGGGCGGCGATGCGGATGTCATTGCCATTGCCCAGGATGCCGGGGTGGTCTGCATCGTGGTAATCATCGTGCGCGGTGGTCGTGTGCTGGGCACCAAGGACTATTTCCCCCGCTACTCCATCGAGCAGACCGAGGGTGAACTGCTCAGCGCCTTCCTCGGGCAGTACTATTTTGGCGGCAATACCCGTCGGGAGATTCCGCGGGATATCCTGGTGCCGGTTGAGGTGGAAGGTCAGGAGCTGCTGGCCGAGGCCCTCACAGAATCAGCAAACCGGGAAACCCGGATTCGCGGGAATGTCCGGGGTGAGCGTCGCCGGTGGCTGGAACTGGCCATGACCAACGCCCGCCAGACCCTGCTTACGCACCTGGCGAGCAAGGAAACCGTATACCGGCGCCTGCTGGCCCTGCGGGACCTCCTGGAGCTGGCGGAAACCCCGTCGCGCATGGAGTGTTTCGATATCAGTCACAGCCACGGGGAAAATACCGTCGCATCCTGTGTGGTTTTCGATGAGAATGGCCCCCTGAAGAGCGATTACCGCCTGTACAATATCGAGGGCGTGACCGCCGGTGATGATTACGCCGCCATGCGTCAGGTGCTTACCCGCCGCTACAAGCGGATGGTGGCCGGGGAGGGCAAGCGGCCGGACCTGGTCTTCATCGACGGTGGTAAAGGGCAGTTGAACATTGCCCGGGAAGTGTTTGATGAGCTTGAGATTTCAGACATCCCGCTGATTGGTGTCGCCAAGGGAGTGACCCGTCGTGCAGGCATGGAGCAGCTGATAGATGCCATGACTGGCGATGTCTTCCGGGTACCAGCCGATTCGCCCGCGCTGCACCTGATCCAGCACATCCGGGATGAATCCCACCGGTTTGCGATAACCGGGCACCGGGCGCGCCGTGATAAAAAGCGCCGGCAGTCTACACTGGAAGGCATTGAAGGCGTGGGGCCGAAAAAGCGTCGCGACCTGATCCGGTATTTTGGCGGCATCCAGGAACTCCGCAAGGCCGGAGTGGATGAGATGGCCAAGGTGCAGGGCATCAGCAAATCACTGGCCGAAACCATATACGCAGCATTGCACGACGAGTAAGGACAGCATGAATCTACCAAACATCCTCACCCTCTCCCGCATCATCATGATTCCGGTGTTCGTGGTGATTTTTTACCTTCCGGTGGGGTGGAGCTACCTCGTGAGTGCGGCAATTTTTGGTTTGGCGGCGGCCACGGACTGGCTGGACGGTTACCTGGCGCGAAAACTTGACCAGAGCACTCCGTTCGGAGCCTTCCTGGACCCGGTTGCAGACAAGCTCATGGTGGCCGTTGCGCTGGCTGTGTTGATCGAGGAGCACTCGGCGATTCTGCTGACGATCCCGGCCACCGTTATCATCGGCCGTGAGATTGTCATTTCCGCCTTGCGGGAGTGGATGGCGGAAATCGGCAGCCGCGCCAGCGTGGCGGTTTCCTATATCGGCAAGATCAAGACCACCGCTCAGATGGCGGCAATCGTGGGCTTGCTGGCATTTCCTCCCGGCGTACTCTGGGCCAATGTTGCTCTGGCGCTGCTCTATATCGCCGCGATTCTAACGCTCTGGTCCATGGGGCTTTACCTCAAGGCTGCCTGGGCTGATCTGTTTCCGGAGAAGGCCTCAGGCGAGGCGGATAGTCACACGTCCTAGTCCATTCAATCACCCTGGCGGCGAGCCTGCTGCCAGCAGCCCCGAAGGCCTCGACAATCTGGTCAACCGATGTGCCCGAGGCCGGCTCCACAATTCGCTCAGTGCGAGTGCACAGGTTTGCTCTCGAACGGTTGTGAATCATCTGCAGATGCAGCTCGATGACCACCTCGGGTCCTGTTCCCGGGGTTTCTGAATGAAACGCCGAGAGTTCGGTAACCAGGGTCAAATCCGCCTGCGCCGGATTGGTATCGGTGATGACGTTCCTGTAGGCACCACTTTTTCGAATGCTGGTTACCAGCGTATCCCGGACCACTACCGGTGCCGTGTCCCGCCAGCGGGTCCCCTCGTAGGCCCGAAACTCCTGTGGCGTGGGCTTTGCCAGTATCAGCGAGCCATTGAAAGGTTCTGAGGCGTAGGGTGTATCAATCCGAAGGGATGCCTGAACCGTTTGCTCCGCCGCTGGAACGGCCTGGACTGGCGCCAGGTCCATCACCCTGGGTGGCTCCGGGTTCGGAAACACGGTGCAGCCACTGGCAAAGGTAACGCCCAGGACAAGCGCAAGGTTTCTGATTGACCTCAATGTCACTGTGCCATCTCCTTCATGGTGTCATTGCCGAACAGGGTGCCTGTGGGATCCTGCTCCAGGCGGTGAGTAAACTGGTTCAGGCTGCGCAGGGTTGCCCTGAGCTCCCGAAGCGCGGGCGCCAATTCGCCCATGCCCTGAAGCCCCGCATCCATTGCTCCCTGGTTGTCTCGGGTTAGCTCATCAATTCTGGCCATGGTGGTGGTGATAACGGCGAGGGCTTCATCCATGGATTGCAGAACCCGCCGGCCATCGGTTTGCAGCAGTTCGTTGGCGTTATCCGAAACGTTGGATACCTTGATCGCGGCTTCCTCTGCGCGAATGGCGGCGGCATCGAATTGTTCGAGCAGGGCGGTCAACTGCTCCCGGCGGTCGAGCAGGGCGTCTGTCGCTTCCCGCGTGTTTCTGAGGATGGCAGAGGCGTTCTCGATGTTTTCACCGGAGAGCAACTCCGTGGCACTGGTAAGCAGCTGGTCGGCCTTGGCCAGAAGTTGTTCGCTGTTGGCCAGCAGGTTATTGAAAGCCGAGGGCTCAGCAAAAATGACCGGCGGGTTGTCCCGGTCGCCCTTGAGCACGGGCTGGTCGGGGCTTCCACCGCTGAACTGGACGCTCATGCTGCCAGTGATGTTGGCCAGCACCATGCCGGCTCTGGTGTTCTCCCGTATGGGAATCGACTGATCAACCCGCACCAGAACCCGCACATGGGCGGGATTGTTCGGATCGAGGTTCAGTTCCACGACATCGCCAATCTGAACGCCGTTGTACAGCACCGGATTACCCTCTGACAGGCCGCCAACTGCCTGCTCGAACACGATCTCATAGTAGCCCCATTCCCGGTCGGCGGAGGATTTCGCAAGCCATAGCGAAAAGACCAGCGCAGCGGCGAAGGCCAGGATGGTAAACAGGCCAATGATCAGGTGATGGGCCCTCGGCTCCATGGTTACTGCTCCTGCGTCCGTGTGTTCGAATGGTCCCTGAATGCGTAACTCGCTGCCCGGCCACGGGGGCCGTTAAAGTAGTCCTGAATCCACTCATCCTCCGTAGCGGCAACGGTTTCCAGCGTATCAGCTACCAGCACCTTGCGCTGTGACAATACCGCAACCCGGTCACAGGTTGAGTAAAGGGTGTCCAGATCATGGGTCACCAGAAACACGGTCAGCCCCAACGCATCCCGAAGCGTCACGATCAGTCGGTCGAAAGCGGCAGCCCCAATTGGGTCCAGGCCCGCTGTTGGCTCATCCAGGAACAGGATTTCCGGATCAAGGGCCAGGGCCCGTGCCAGGCTCGCGCGTTTTACCATGCCGCCGGAGAGTTCGGAGGGGTAACGAACCGCTGCCTCGGGCGGTAAACCGGTCAGCGCCAGCTTCATGCGAGCCAGCTGTTCCGCTTCAGGCCGCTTCAGGCCGGCATGTTCTATCAGGGGAACCGCGATATTCTCCTGCAGGTTCAGGGAGGTAAACAGCGCGCCACCCTGGAACAGTACACCGAAGCGTTGTTCAATCCGGGAGCGTTCACGGGCCGAAAGCTGGATCAGATCCTCGCCAAACACCCGGATATGGCCCGACGCGGGGGTATTAAGGCCGACGATACTGCGCAAAAGTACGGTTTTGCCGGTTCCCGACCCGCCAACCACGCCCAGTATCTCGCCCCGCAGCAGGTCCAGGTCGAGGCCGTCGTGCACCACGTGCTCGCCGAAGCGGTTGCAAAGGTCCCGTACCGCAATCACTGGTTCCTTTTTTGCCTCGGGTTTCGTGGACTCTGCCATAGCCGCCATGATTACCAGCCCATTTCCATAAAGAATAGTGCAGCAATGGAATCCAGCAGAATCACCATGAAGATCGACTGAACCACGCTGGAGGTGGTGTGCTCACCCACCGATTGCGCACTGCCAGCCACCTTGAATCCCTCCAGACAGCCAATCACCGCAATCAGGAACGCAAAGATAGGTGCCTTCACAATGCCCACCACGAAATGCTGAAGGGCAATATCCCTCTGCACGATGCTCATGAACTGATAAGGGGTGATATCCAGCACCAGGGCACAGACCATGGCGCCCCCAACCATCCCCGAGATCATGCCCACGAAAGTCAGGATAGGCAGGCTAACCATCATGGCCATCACCCGCGGCAACACCAGCAGTTCGATCGGGTTCAGGCCCAGGGTGCGGATGGCATCCAGCTCTTCGTTAACCTTCATTGCGCCGATGTGAGCGGTAAAGGCGCTGGCGGTTCTGCCGGCCAGAAGGATCGCGGCCAACAGCACCCCGAATTCCCGCAGGAAGGAGAATGCCACCAGGTTGACGGTGTAAATGGTGGCGCCGAAATCCTCCAGTACAGTTGCCCCCAGAAACGCCACCACGGCACCCACCAGAAATGTCAGCAACGCCACGATGGGCAGGGCATTCAGGCCGGTGTCATGAACTGCAGCCACAAAGGGTGTCATTCGCCAACGCCAGGGCCGGGGAAGGTTCCAGGCCAGGGTGCCCAGGGTCTGGCCAATAAAACCCACGAGAATCCAAAGCAGCCGGAATATGCCTTCCACCTTCTGCCCGGTTCCGGTCACAAAGCTCCAGACCAGGGAGGGAGCGCGTCGATCCGGCTCGGGCTGATCTTTCATGGCCTCGCAGACGGCGGCTATCAAGGCCGATTTCTCCCTAGGCAAGTCGCTGGCAGCTGTTACGGCGTCGAGCAAACGCTCGGGGCCGATCAGTGAGGCCAGCTGTGATGCACCGGCAGTGTCAATCCGATCCAGCCCCGAGAGGTCGATTGATAACTCACTCTTATTCCTGGAGGACAACGAGGACGCCACTGACGCCAGCGACCGGTAATGGCTCAGCAGCCAGTCATCCGTCACCCTCAGGGTGCCGGCCTCAATGGTCACGGAGCCGGGTTTGGAAGACGGGTTTTGTGGGTCGGTCTGCTCGGAAGAATCAGGACTGGGCACGTTCTGTCGAATCCCTGAGTGATGTTGCCTGCCAGTGACTAGCTTAGAGAGTGCAAAGGTTCTCTGCCAGTGCGCAAGTCGCATGATTGCATCCGGCACCGCGATTGGCCAAACTTTGCCCACAATCTCCAGTAAAACAAAAACTTGATAAAAAACTGTTGACGCCCGAACGGTAATCCGTAGAATACGCAGCCGTTGACGAGGCAATGCCCCGGAAACGAAGAGCGGGAATAGCTCAGTTGGTAGAGCACAACCTTGCCAAGGTTGGGGTCGCGAGTTCGAATCTCGTTTCCCGCTCCAATTTCAAGTCTCTCATTGCCCACCTGAGAGCATAAAGATCCGATCCCTTCGATCTTTTCCGGCGCGGTGGCAGAGTGGTTATGCAGCGGACTGCAACTCCGTGTACGCCGGTTCGATTCCGACCCGCGCCTCCATCATTTCCCCCAGCTTCAAACGTCCAGATTGAAGGCCAGACAACAGGCTACTTTGATTCCGTTGTTCATCGTCTGGCGTCACCCCGTCTCCATATGCTTCAATGACTGGAAAGCAGTCAAGTCAGCCAACAAGGCTGTATCTGTACCCTCGGCGCCTGGTCAAAAACAATGAGTACAGACGTTAAGAAGGTCAAACGCCGGCGCTCCGCCCCTCGGGGCCGTCAATTGGAACCGGCAGTATTGTCGGAGCTGCGGGATCTGATCGGTGATGAACGCGTTGATTCGTCATTGCGCCACCGCGATCGTCTTATCGAGCACCTGCATGTATTGCAGGACGCCGACGGTTATCTCTCCATGGCTCGCTTGCGGGCCCTTGCGACTTTCATGAACTTGCCCATGGCCGCCATCTATGAAACGGCCACTTTCTACGCCCACTTCGACGTTGTTCATGACGAACAAACGCCACCACCGGCCTTAACCCTGCGGGTATGTGATTCGCTTTCCTGCCAACTGGCCGGGGCAGAGGCGTTGCACCAGGCGCTATTTGACGGAACTGATCCCGCCAGGGTACGTGTGCGGCGTGCACCCTGCATGGGGCGCTGCGACACGGCGCCCGTGGTCGAAGTTGGCCATCATCATGTGTGCCATGCCAGTGCCGAGAATGTGGGCGTGGCCATAGAGCAGGGCCGGATTCACCCGGAAGACATCCAGTGGCAAGGCCTGGCGGATTATCGTTCTGCTGGCGGTTATGGCCTGCTGGCCGATTGCCAGGCGGGAAAGGTCACCGTCGAATCTCTGGCCGAGGAGCTGGAGCACGCAGGCCTGCGCGGCCTCGGTGGCGCTGGATTTCCCACCTACCGCAAATGGCAGGCCGTTCGCGCGGAACCGGGCCCACGCTATGCGGTGATCAACGCCGACGAGGGCGAACCGGGCACGTTCAAAGACCGTTATTACCTGGAACGTGAACCCCACGTATTTCTGGAGGGCGCGCTGGTCAGCGCCTGGGCCGTTGAAGCGAAGGCCCTCTACATCTACCTCCGTGATGAATATCCCGGCCTGCACCAGGTTCTGAAAGCGGCGATTGCCGAGCTGGAAGCGGCGGGCATCGTCGAGCCAGGTTTTATCATCCTTCGCCGTGGCGCAGGTGCCTATATCTGCGGTGAGGAATCCGCCCTGATCGAATCCCTGGAAGGCAAACCCGGCAAGCCGCGCCATCGCCCGCCGTTCGTGGCCCAGAAGGGACTGTTCAACCAGCCCACACTGGTCAACAACGTCGAGACGGTTTACTGGATCCCGCGAATTCACGCCCACGGCGCCGAGTGGTTTGCGAGCCAGGGGCGACATGGCCGTAAGGGGCTTCGCAGTTTTTCAGTTTCCGGTCGTGTCACGCGGCCCGGGGTGCATGTGGCACCTGCCGGCATCACACTCAATGAGTTGATCGAGGAATACTGCGGCGGCATGGCGGAGGGACATCGGCTCCTCGCCTATCTGCCGGGCGGAGCGTCTGGGGGCATACTGCCGGCCAGCAAAGCCGATATTCCGCTGGATTTCGACACGCTTCAGGAGCATGGCTGCTTCATCGGCTCCGCCGCCGTGATTGTTCTGTCTGATCAGGACGATCTACAAGCTGCCGCCGCCAATCTTCTGGGCTTCTTTGCGGATGAGTCCTGCGGGCAGTGCACCCCCTGCCGCGTGGGCACCGAGAAGATGCTCACCCTGCTGGAACGCAAAACCTGGGATGAGGAAACTCTCCAGCAGCTGGCGGGTGTTATGGCCGATGCCTCCATCTGTGGCCTGGGCCAGGCCGCGCCCAATCCGGTACTGAGCCTGCTGCGGGACTTCCGCAGCGAACTGGCCAGCAACAACCTGATCGCCAAAGGGTAGGGAGGCAGCCATGAGCGAGACCAAAAAAGCCACGAGCCACGCCAGCGAAATGTTTACCCTGACCCTGGACGACGTGGAAGTTCAGGCCTACCCCGGCGAAACCCTGTGGCAGGTTGCCAAGCGCGCGGGCGAGACCATCCCGCACCTCTGCTTCAAAGATGCTCCCGGTTACCGCGCGGACGGCAATTGCCGCGCCTGCATGGTGGAAGTGGAGGGTGAGCGCGTGCTAGCCGCAAGCTGCATTCGCGAGGCAGCCCCGGGCATGGTGGTTCGCAGTGCCGGCTCCGCACGGGTGCAGGCAGCCCGCAAAGGCGTGCTCGAATTGCTGCTGGCCGATCAGCCAGAGCGCGAGGCTAGCCCGGATCGCTCCAGCCACCTGTGGGATACCGCAGACCAACTGGCCATCGATGCCAGCTCCGTGCGTCAACGCATCCCGGCGCATTCAGAACGTAAAGAACCCACGGTTCACCATGTAGAGCCCCGGCCGGATTCACTGGTTCATGCCCAAGGGCATGACGCTTCCCATTCCGCCATGAACGTTAATCTGGACGCCTGCATCACCTGTGGCCTGTGCGAGCGCGCCTGCCGGGAAGT